>Ga0214921_10000398_pt1 | contig 82710 bp, 81 predicted proteins | sample LL1505_MetaG_FD_177992 | JGI IMG/M metagenome (GOLD analysis project Ga0214921, IMG submission 177992) | Freshwater microbial communities from Lake Lanier, Atlanta, Georgia, United States - LL-1505 | ecosystem: Environmental > Aquatic > Freshwater > Lake | place: USA: Georgia | collected... | reverse complement strand
TATAATTGCTAGATTTTTCATTTATACAGCTCTGTTTATGTCCGTGCTTTCTTTGTACAAAATTTGTAGTATGACCAACATATAGGTCAGTAATTAGTGGGTCCTTACAAGTTATTTTGTAAATAACCGTATTTGAATAATCAATTTCCGTTTTTGGCATTTTATATATTAAAACAATTTTATTTTTATATTAAAATAATATTAATAATATTTAACCTAAATATTTACAAAAACCTTTGCCAGAACATTTGTTCATCGATACTACATATGAAGGGAGCAAATTTCCGCAAAAAACACTAGTGTCTCCTACATTTTGTATTAGAAACAACTCTACACAGACTTATCCACCACTATATTCTTGGTAATATTGCGGATAATCTTATCCTCTTTTTCCAGATCATTATCCCCCGAGCCACCCATGGATTCTATAATGAGTTTATTGTATTTATCTGAAACCTTTGAATATGATTTGTTGTACTCTGGGTTTTGTTCTTTGAATTTTGGTATTAAGCGCTGATTCTTCGATACGACCTTTTTAATCATCCGTCGCATTTTGCATTGCGATTCATCCTTTTCCCAAGTATTTTCATCTTTAATATAAATGGTTTCTCTCTTTTTGTCGGTACAATGAATGGGTCGTTTGGTAATATCAAGTGCATTCAGGTTTTTCACAATGATATTCGAAATACCTTCCACAAAACCCACTTCTCCCACGTTTTCCAGGTCGCTCACTTGCAACTTGATAGATTCTACAAAATCATTAATATTCATCGCATCTTTGCAGGTCTCATTTAAGAAAAGGTTTAGGTTAAATGCTTTGTTGTGTGAATTGGTATTATTGATGGTATTAGTATTATGAGTGCCGTTTTTTATTACTTCCATCATCATACTTTGCTGTTCTACCATTAAATTTTTAAAGTCAGTTGTTTCTTTTATGAGAGCCGAATTTTGTTTTATTAACATTAAAATCAACTCGTCTTTATCATTTGTATTTTCCTTGACTACTACAATATTATTAGAAATATCTACATTACATGTTTTTTTGTGGTTCCATAGACCATTTCTAGAATTATATTCTTTTTTACAAATATCACAAATATATTGGTGTTTTATGTTTTTTGTGTCACATACTCCGTTAGAAACCGTTAGATTCTTATGTTTAGAGGTTAAAATATGACGTTTATAATCGCCTACTTTACAGCATTTAAAGTCACAAGTTTCACATACATATTTGTATATGTTTTTTGATGTATTATTGTCACAGAAAACATCCATATATACGTGACAGAAAAAAACTCCTAAATATTTCGCCAAAAAATAAAAAATTTTATCGTCACAAAATAAAAAATATTTTTTCAACGATCAGAGCATAAATTTCAATTATGGTCTCAGAAAATTTTTTGGCATAAAGTATTTTGGGTTTTGAAAATTGGACAAAAAAAATGTCCAAAAATGGATTTTCCAAAAAAGTCTTCCCCAAATTTATTCATCGATACTACACGTGAAGGGACCTAAAAATCGCCGAAAAAATCGAAACCCACTACATTTTGTAGATAGATTCGCTATTTTTTCGCTTTTACCGTCGCTTTGGTCGCTTTCGTCGCTTTCGTAGCTTTCGCTTTTTCAAAGAACTTCACATCTTCATATTTCATTTGCTCTCTTTTATTTTTATTCATCGTGGAAATTCTACCTAGAAACTGTGGAAACTTGGCAAACCCCCTTTTGCTACACCTTGTCGTAGCTTTAATGGTATTCAATGCCACATAAGGTGCTAATTCGAAGTTAAACACCGCGTCTAATACATCTCCGTCAGACAACGAATCCGCCGCATAAACTATGTTTTCTAATCGCTTGACTTCATCGCCGCCATTCAAAACATTACTTATATAATTCTCATGAACCATCAAGGTATGAATATCATGCGACATCCAATAATATTTCACTTTCTCATCTATACTATTTTCCTGTGAAAACAATTGTCCAGTCGTATCAAATATATTTGCACTCTGTATATTTTTACTGCTTGCATCGACACCCTTCATTATACCCAATTGCAAGGTATTTAATATAAATCGAATATCTCCGTTGGCTTGTTCGTATAATTTATCTACACTAGACTTGCTTATTTTAATGTGTTCTGTCGTGACTACTTTATAAATCAATGCATAAACGTCGTCGTATTTGGGTTTCGCCAATTTAATATCAAAACAATAATTCAATATAGGCTTGATATTTTGACTATATCTATCATCACAAATGCAAATAATCGGAATCTGTGTTTCCTTGATGCATTCTGTTAAACATGCTATAAACCCATAATCGCCGCTACTGCTATCAATGTCGCTCACGACTAGCGCGTTGTCTTGACCATCAATCGTTTTCTTGGTGGTAAGCAGCGGTCTAATGGTTTTATTTATGGTCTCTTTATCTCTATCTTCATCAATCGATAAATGAATCACGTTAAAGTCGTGTTTTTTAAGCATCAACTCCACCAATAATGACTTGCCAACCCCATTCACGCCAGAAATTAATGCGCATTTGTTTTTTTTATTGTTTTCGTCCCATTCCAAGAGCCATTGAATGAATGGTTGTATTACATTTTTGTTGCCCACAAAGTCGCCAAGGCGCGTCGGCCTATATTTTACGGTAAACATGGATGTCATATACTATGTATTGTGTATTTATTATGTTCTTATATTTGTGCAACAAAAATACTCATTTTTATTTTATTTGTATATCATAAATTCATATTTTATATTTTATATGACATCATATTAAATACAAAACCCTATTATTATATATATTATGATTACCTGTAATTTAATGGGCGGTCTTGGCAACCAAATATTTCAAATTTTCGCAACTATTTCCTATGCGATGAAAAGCAGAAACCAATTTAAATTTATCGATAAAGAGACACTAGGCGGCGGCTCTACGACGCTACGATATACATTTTGGAATTCATTCTTTGCCAATTTAAAACCATTTTTGACTTCCACGTTTCCAGCATTACATGTTATTCGTGAAAAAGGTTTCCAATATAACGAATTATTGGTATTGGAAATGATGAACCGCGATGTATTATTAAGCGGTTATTTCCAAAGTTATAAATATTTTCAAGAAAATTATGAACCCATATGTAGAATTATTGGTCTAGGCAAAATGAAAACCGAATTATTATTAAGTTTGGATTTAATGGGCAAATCATTAGAAAAAACAATTAGTATGCATTTTAGATTAGGCGATTATAAAAAAATACCAGAGTATCATCCGATAGCCACCTACGAATATTATGAAGGGGCTTTAACACATATACAGAAACAGAAACCACACGATGATTTTACCATTTATTTTTTCTGTGAAGACGGTGACCTTGAAGAAGTGAAAATGACCGTAGACAAATTAACGAAGCGTTTCCCCAGATATTGTTTTGTTCGGTGTGATAATACATTAGCAGATTGGCAACAAATGCTTTTAATGAGTTGTTGTCATCATAATATAATTGCAAATAGCTCGTTTAGTTGGTGGGGTGCTTATTTTAATTCCCATGATGATAAAATAGTGTGTTATCCATCAGTCTGGTTCGGACCAAGCGCGAATCATGATACGAGTGATTTATGTCCGCCTGAATGGATAAAAATCAACCTTTAGGAAAGGTCCAAAGGGTGCTTCGCTGAATATGGAGGCAACGATATAACGAGAGTACCTTTGGCCCTTCGATTTAGACCTTTTACATTTCAAACACCGTTGTAAATTACCAAGGGTGTAACTAAATAATATTGTACTTCTGTAATGCGTTTAAAAAATATATAAAATATAAAAACATAAAGTATAATGGATATTTATAGAACCCTGGTTAAAACAGCATTTGAAAATGCCGAAAATAATATTTCAAAAATTACAAATGATATTATTAGGATGGAAGGTATGTCTGGAACAAAAACAAGACATTTTTATAATAATTTATTAAACACAGAAGACGCAAGATATTTAGAAATAGGAACTTGGAAAGGTAGTTCTGTATGTTCTGCTATGTGTAATAATAAAGCAACGGTAGTCTGTATAGATAATTGGAGTGAATTTGGTGGTCCTAAATCTGAATTTTTAGTTAATTTTGAAAAATTCAAAGGAGAAAACAATGCAACATTTATTGAGAATGATTGCTATAAAGTAGATGTTTCTGTATTACCCAAATTTAATATTTATATGTATGATGGAAATCATACAAACGAAAGTCATTATAAAGCATTATTACATTATTATAATTGTTTAGATGATATATTTATTTTTATAGTAGATGATTGGAACTGTAAAGAAGTTAGAGATGGAACAAACAACTCTATTCAAAATTTGAACTTAAAAGTGTTATATGAAAAAGAAATAAGATTAACTTGGGATAATTCACACACACCTAACCCATTAGCAAAAAATACGTGGTGGAACGGAATTTATGTTGCTATTTTACAAAAATAATCGGCGTTCAAAATGTTAAAAGATGTAAAAACCAACTGTGATTGGTTGAATATGTAGCTAAAACCACGTCCACCTTTAGGAAAAGTAGAACAAAATGATAAACATATTAGAAAAGCATAATTCTAATATATTTAGCGCGAGTAACCGTGGCTGCGTAATAAGTCTGGAACCTTGTCTCCATTTCCTTTTGCATTAAAAGCCGAATCATTATGGATTCTATGTTTTACCAGAATTTCTTGAAGATTAAAAAATTTCTTGTTTTGATTTCTCAATCTTAACCACATATCATAATCTTCAATACCATTTTCATTCCAATAGCACAACTCTTTTCTTATAATAACACTTGAATTTATGACTGGATTTACCGAACTAAAATCAAAATGACTAATATCACCACTAGGTATAGGAGGTACGACCCCATTTCTATCGCCGAACCACACACAATTCGAACCAATCACATCATAATTATTTAAAAATTTGGCTTGTATTTCTAATTTTTGTTCATGCCAAATATCATCCACGTCAAGCAAAGCAATATAATCATAATTACATAATTTTATCATTTCATTTAAGGTATTGGATTTACCTCTCATTGGATAAAAATCAATTACACGTATTTTATCACTTTTGGCTTCGTATTCCTTGGCTTTTTGATACACTTCCGAGTTTAGCGGATGTCCGTTGATGCCAATTAAAAGTTCCCATTCATTATACGTTTGTTTCAATACAGAGGACACCGATTCGTCGATATATTCGATACCATTATAGATAGGAATTAAAATACTAATCATACACAAGCTTTAGAAAAGGTTGTCCTAAAGTAAACGAATATCCACCTTTGAAAAGGTGGAGCCAAACCCTTATCCACCTTTGGGAAAGGTGGAGCCAAACCCTAAAATACAATTTTATCTGATATTTGTATCACATTTCGTTATAGCCTTTTGCTCCACTTTTTCTAAAAGTGGAGAATTCTCTGAAACATAAACCAATTATCTAATCCAGGCAACCCTTCTCTAAATAAAGTGAAACTATCCACATCCGAGAGAATGCAATCTACCAAGACAATCTGGTCGTCTTTCACCAAATATTCATGTGTAAAATATCGCTGTAATTTAATATCATATGTTTCTGCCCACCAATCTATTTTGTCTTTATGAAGAAAGAAAAACCCGCCAGCAATAGAAACTTGATTTGGCGGTATTTCCTGCACAGGTAATCCATAGCTATTTTTTTTATTTACTAATTGATATAAATAGTTCATGGAATCGTTATTATTATTAACACATGCATAACAAACTTTCTCTTTATATTTATTCAACACTACTGGATTCGCTCCCCACTTGGTTAATTTGCTGGTGTGTGTGTCATCGTGTCTATTACGAAAATAACCAATATCACACCAGCCATAAAACTCGGTATCAAAGTATTTTCTGTCAACAGTCTCCTTTACAAACCGTATTTTCTCGGACCATAGCATATTCAGCTCCCAGCAAGACCTATCATTGAGTAATACATTTTTCTCATGATTTTTGACCCAATAATCCCTATATTTATAGTTATAGAATTGGTCCAATGGTTTCACTACGATTTTAATTCGGTGATTATCTTTTGCTTGCTGAGGAATGTGTTTGCTGCTATGTTCGTCGGTATAAATGACTAAATTAAATTCATTCACGATAGAAATCAAATTCGTCATCCATTCAATATAAATGGATGCGTCAAATTTCGATTTAATAATGTAAAAACAACTGGAAAAAGTAATTGACATAATAATATAGAAGTGTATTATTTTATATTATTATTTGTAAATCTAGTTTATTTTTACAATATGTATCAAATCATTATATTTGTTTCATTCAAGTCAATTGCTCGTTTTCTTCAATAATTCCAATACAGTTATAATTACCGATGAGTTACACTGTTGGGCGGTTTAAATTCTTCAATGGTGTAAAATATATATTCTAATAAGTAACCTAATTTCGTTATGAAAAAATATGGAAAATTTTTATCAATTAATTCATCTTGTTCTAGAGAGCCAAACCATATACTAGTAAAATAAGGGACGTAACATATTGCATTTTTTATATCATTTTTATATTCTTGATAAGAATAATATATAACATTGTTTTCTTTCAATTTCATGTAATAATATTTTGTAAATAATTCATAAAATATTTCTAAATGTTCTATATCAAAACTTTCTATAATGAAAAATATTAAATCTTGTACGCCTTTACCAATGCCACAATGTTGCCAATCAACAAAATAAGGTTCGTAACCATTTTCTACATCATAAAATATATTTGGAGATTTAATATCTCCGTGAATGAGTGTTAAATTTTCTTCTGTGGCTAAATTATTTTGAATAGACTCAAAATTTTCAAAAATATATTGAAAAATATTCAATTGTTTATTATTGAGTACATTTTCCCATTTTTTTATAAATATATTATATTTTGATGTTATAAATTCTTTATAAAAAGGACAAAATATTTTATCATTCGTTTTTTTCAATTCAGGATATTTATCCTTTAAACTTATATTCCAAAATTTTGAATGTAATTTACACATATTATCTATAATTTTAAGTGAAACATCTATATTTTGATATGTTAATTTAATATTTGAAACAAAATTTTTAGAATATAAATTTTCTAATATCAATCCACATATTTTATTATTACGATTAATAACCAAACCAAAATAATTAGGGATTTTTATATTAATATCTTTTGATATATTTTCATAAAAATAATATTCCCTTTTATATAATTCAATTTTATTTGCCATAATTGCTAATCCATTATTCTGATTTATATTTTCATATTTTATAATATACTTTTTATTTTCATGATTATTCTTCACTTCAAAAGCGTTTACATCAGCAATAAAACCGCCTTTTAACACATTTTCAATATTTATATTAAATATATTACATTGTAACGTTTTTGAAATTTGTGATTTTAATATTGATAACTCGTTATTTTTTATTTCAAAAAATGTAGATAAATCTATATTTAAATAATTTGGTATAGAAAAATCAACTTGATAATTTTGTAATTCTACTGAATTATAAATAGTTTCTATTCCAATTAACAAAAGAGGAGAATTTTGTTTTGCACTTAAAATGCCAGATTTTGAATCTTCAAAAATAAAACATTTTTTTTCATCTATATTATATTTTTTAATAGCATTATAATATGGTTCTTTATGAGGTTTACTATTATTAACATCATCATTTGAAATAATAAAATCAATATAATTATCAATTTTAATATATGAAACAATAGTTTTTGCTACCATTTTATTACAATTTGTTACAATACATACTTTATATCCGTTTTCTTTTATACATTTAATAAAATCATACACACCGCCAATAACTTCAATTTTAGAAATATTCTTAAGAAATAATTCATCTTTCATTTTAGACAATTCATTACTATCTATATGAATATTTTTTAACAAAGTGTTTTTAACATATTCATCATTATTTCCTTGGATATAATTTTTAAAAATATCTTCATTAATTGTAATATTATATTTTATTAATATTTCTTTCCAAACATTAAAATATATAGTATCTGTCAAAACAATTGTGCCATCTAAATCAAATAAAAATGCATATGTTCTATTTATATAATCGTTTACAGCATTCGGTGTTCCTAATGAAAAATATTTGTTAGAATTTATTTCAAGACCTTTAAATACAATATTATTTTTTAACATTTCTGAAATAACACAAGATGTATATGGTTCATTATTGAAAGTAATATTATTATTCAAAATATATTCACAATAATTATTTAATTCGTGTATATCTTGAAAAGCATAACAACCTGTATTTGCATTATCTGAAATTTTAATTTTTTCTTTAATATCTATAATATTATTTTCAGCATCTAGTTTTATGTATGAATAGTTTGGAAATGTTTCATCATTTTTAGTGAAAAAACATATATTACACGATTGTTCTCTAAATTTTGTAATAATATCTTCAGTATAAAACGTATCACAATCTAATATTATTGTTTTTTTATAGTAATTATCCATCTTCAATATTGTTTGAAAACCAATATATAATGTTTCAGCTGCCCCTTTTGTGTCATTTATAGATATGGTTTGTATATTTGAATATTTGCTTTTAATAAAATCATCAAAATAATATTTATCTAATTTTTTATTATAAATAATATAAATGTTGTCTGTTTTTAAATAATTTAAATTATCCAATACATATTCTATCATTGTTTTTTCAAATATATCTATTAATGCCTTTGGTTTTTTATAATTTTCTTTTACAAATCGTTCACCTTTACCCCCTAATGGAATGATGATATTCATAATAAATATATAATAAAAAAATATTTTCTAAATAACGTATACTACCAGAAAGAACGAGACAAACGCCCATGCTATAATCATAAAATATTGATATAATAGATAAGAAATTTAAAAATGAACATTTAAAAAATACTTGAAACATAGTTGTAAAATAAATAAATCATAACAATGTTTTTTTTCATTTTTCTTTTACATTATAATATTTTACTATTTATATATAATAAATGACAATACATACTTTTGGAGACAGTCATGCTAGGTTTGGTTTTCGGAATATTCCGAACATTTGTATTAACGAATTAGGTGCACGTTTATGTCATACAATTGGAGAAAAAGGTTTAGATATATTAAATATAAAAAATTATAATGTAAAAGAAAACGATACAGTTATTTTTAGTTTTGGTGAAATCGATTGTAGAGCTCATATTTATAGATTTGTTAATGAAAATAAAACATATGAAGAAATCATAGACTATATAATATTAAAATATTTTGAAACAATAAAAAAAAATATAAACCAATATAATAATTTATTACCAATTATATATAATATAGTTCCACCTTCAGATGTATCATTAATTCATACTGTTGAAGAGATTAATTCAAAAATTTTAGTTAAATTTAAAACAGATTTACCTTGGAAAGGTAGTAATGAAGATAGAAAAAAATATCATTTATATTTTAATAAAAAGCTAAAAGAATTTTGCAAAGAAAATAATTACTTATTTTTTGATGTTTATGACAAATATTGTGATTCAAATGGGTTTTTGAAAAGAGAATTAAGTGATTATAATGTACATATTAATGACCCAATATTTATTAAAGAATTTTTAATTTTAAACAATTTATTATAGATTACTTTTGAGGTCCTTGATAAATATATATATTATCGCTTAAATGCAAAAATTTTTTATTTATAAAAGTGGGGTCTTCTGTATTTGGATGATTAATTTTAATAAAATTTTGCGTGAGCAAATATTTTTCCATATTTTCTGATGTATTATGTTTACAGTTTTCATAATCGTTTGATTCAGGTTCAGCTGTAATAAATACAACTCGTTCATTTAAATAATTTCCTGCTGACTGTATTATATCAAAATCAGCACCCTGTGCATCAATTTTAATGTAATCAATATATTCAAATCTGTCCCAAGGAAATAAATCGAAAAAATGTTTTAATGCAAATACAGGAACAACCGTTTTTTGTTCAATTGGTCCTAACCTATTTGTATTAATAGGTTTATAAAGACTAGATGTACCTCCATCATTTAACATACTATAAAATTCTAATTGCGATTCTTCTGAAACATTAGATAAAGCAACTGGTATTATAGAAAAAGAATTGTTATTATTACTAATAATATTATTAATTAACTTCATATTTTGTAAAGAACTGTTAACACTTTTAATATTTGGATCAAACATAAATACATGTAAGTTTTTTTCATATTTTAACCAGTCTTTGGAATGAATATTATTCATACCTAATCCAATATCTATTTTGATATGATTAATACTACTATGTATTTTATCAAATGATATGTATTTTTCCATATATATATATTAGTTATATTATATTTAAGTTATTATTAATTAAAGATTTATTTTATTATTATTTTACAATGGACAATTATAAAATAGTAAAAGAAATGGTAAACAGTAGATTACTGTTTAAAATGTCTCAAATTGGTTATGCGTTAAACTGTGATTTATTATTTACAAACAGAATACCTGAAATTAATCAAGATATAAACTTAGTTAATAATTTAAACAATGGGGATAAAATATTTATATCGGTTTTAAATAATGAACTAACAATCGATTTAAACAATTTAGTAAAAATTTTAAGAGAAAAAGATATTAAAGTATATTTTTATTTAATGTATGAACCCATTGTCCCAATTAGTATAATTAAATTATTATTTCCAGTTTCATTAGGGTTTTATCTTAATAATAATGTATACGATAATCCAATAATACACTGCATGCCAATTGGTATCAGAGATTGTGAAAATGTTGTTCCAAATCATAAAGGATTTTCACACAATTACTTATATAACGAGGGTTTAAAAACGGTTAATAAAGAATATCTTTGCTTATTATGTTTTTCTTATACACATAATGAAAGAAATATGTGTTATAATGAAATGAAAAATAAAGAATATGTTGTAAATTTAAATGATGGAACGTATGAAAAACAGCCATCTATTCATTGCGGAAAAGTACCTGTATGGATAAATTATGAAATAACGCATAAAACTTATTATACACTATCACCTAGAGGAGCAGGCGAAGACTGTCATCGGTTTTATGAAGCAATCTATTTGGATAGTATTCCAATTGTAAAAAGAACTAATACAACATTTGATAAAATGTATAATATATTTCCTTGTTTAATTGTAAATGATTGGAATGAAATCAGCGAAGAATTATTATTAAATAATAAAGACAAACTTATTCAAAAAATTAAAGATTTTAAAATAAAATATCCTAATGCTTTTACTGATATAAATAGTATTCACGAATTATTACTACAAACATAATAGAATAAATTTTAGATATGTAATGTAAATTTTATTCTTCCGATTCTTTTATTACATGACTTACTAACGATGGAAATTTTCCAATTTCATAAACGCTTGAAGTAAAATTTAATTTTTTGTTTCATTTTTCTTTTGGTCGGTCTAATTTATTATCCAATTTTTTCTAGGATTATGCCAAAATTGTTTATAATAAATTTCTCCGTCACTAATCAAAGCAGCAACATAACTAAAACTACTAGGAGATATTACTAATATATCAGCGGCAACCATACCAATAAATGATTCAACCACATCATAATCTAAATAAAATTTGACATCGATATTTTCTAAATCTATAAATTTTGATAAATCGCCTTGTGAATATATGTGAAATAATATCTTTTTATTATTTTCATATTTCTTGCGTATTGTATTCATTATATTTAAATAATAACTATTAGGTGTTGTTATCCTTTCGCCTGCTCTATTTGCATCGTGCAAATTATCCCTTCTTATATGAATAGCTATATTTATTTTGTCATTATTAAAATAATCTTTATTTTTATTTTCCCAGAAGCAATCTTTAATAAATTTCATATGTTCATTTTCACAAGATTTATCTATATTATTATCACAATATTCCCTAACTATTGAACCAAAATCTAATCGTTCGATATTCATATCAGAAGCAACATTTATTATATTATTCTTTAAATTCATAGTTTTTTCTAAATTATTAATAAATTCTACATCATTATAATAATTATGTTCTATACTCTTTATTGGGCTGTAAGCAAAATTTAAGTTATTAATTTTACAATAAATATAAGTCTGTATTATCTTTTGATATTGTGCACCAAAACCATCCGACATTTCTATAGTTGTGTAAAATTTGCTCATTTATACCTTTGTAAATTTAAAATGCATATTATTTCTAAATCATTTTTTGTAAAATGTTTTTTTGAATTTTTCCAAGAGGTGATATTTCTACTGTAGTATATTGAAAACTAATTTGACTATAAATTATTATCATAATAATATTTTATTAAAACAATTGGCCCACCATACCTCTTTAGTAACATCGTTATCTCTACTCATTCTCTCTAAGTGAATTAGACAATTATCATATACTAATACTCTAAAATCTGGTTTATACCCTTCTCTAAAAACTTCTGGCAAATTTTCAATATCATTTGTAATATTATGTGGAGTACATTGTAAACTCGTGAACCCATCATATGATTCATTTCCATTTGTTACCATTTGTCTAATTTTTCTGTCTGACATTTTAATCCAATAATAACTTTGTCCTCCACAGTCTATCCAATGAGTTTTACCACTTTCTATATTTACAATAGGCTTGCATATACCAGAAAATACCTCTCTATCATTCATTATTTCTCCATTAAATATAATAAATCCTAACCAAAACATAACATTTCTATCAGGTAGTTGCGCAGCGTTGAATCTCACTTCTCCACAAATTTCATAACCCTTTACATAATCTTCTATGTTAATATCTGTAAATGGAAATATATCATTTTCCATACACACTGATATATGGTTATTTTTTAGAATATAATTTGTATAGACATATGTAAAAGCTAGTCCATATGATTCACTTAGACCAATAATATTTCTGTTAAAATTATCTATAATATTAGGAATTTCTATTGGTACCACGCCCAGGCTTATCCATTTATTTCTTATAATATTTTTAATATCGTCATTAAAACCATCTACATATCCATATATATTTATTTTACTACTTTCATTACATTTAAAATATTTTTTTATTAAGAAAGTTTGTTGTTCTATAAACTTTATAGAATTTCTGTGCGCTAAATATATATCAATAACAGTCATTTACAATAATTATATTTTATAAAATATTAAAAAATACGCAATTAATATTTTATTATATGCTCGACCAAGAATACATAATGCTTATTATGAACTGCCAGAAATACCAAAAGAAGGCCAAATTCCAAAAGACAACTTGGCTCCCCCATATCCCTTCCTATTTACGTTACTACCACGTAATCGGCAACCCTGAACTCGAATCCAAATACCAATTCGACGACGCCCATAATATACTGTGGGTCAAAGTGGGCGACGATTATAATTCCCTACCTAAAAAGGTAATTGCCTCTTACGAAGCGGTTTATGAAACATTCAATTTTAGATATTTATTTAAAACAGACGACGACCAAATACTAGTCAATCCAAAGTTCTTTGACATGGTAGTAGGACTCATCGCCAATAAAACCCCCAAAATCCATTATGGCGGTTACATTGTGGATGTCCCTAGACCCTATTTATCGGAATATCATAGAATACATCCTGAGTTACCCAAACAATTACCGTTGTATGTAACGAAATATTGTAGCGGGCGTTTTTACTTTCTCTCTAAATCAGCAATTACCAATTTGCTTTCCAAGAGAGCAAATATCGAAAAGGAGTATTTAGAGGACTACGCGATTGGCTTCAATTTAGATAACATATATAAAAACAATATGCTTCCATTAGCCACCAACAAATTTTTCACCGATATTGAACTAAGCGATTACCCCCTGTTAGTAGAGCAAGGTAAAATATAAACAACGCTCTACATTACACATTCTACAAGTGCATCTTCGCCAATTCGTTTTTAATCATTTGTTCCATTTGCCACTGAACAAAGGCCTCTTTATTTAAATCCAACATTGCTCTACTATAATTCGTGGGTCTTTTTTCGATATCACTATAATCTTCCCTTTGGGTAACACTTAAAGGAATGATTAAATACCATTTGTCTACTTTTTGCAGATGAAACCAATACTTATCAATGGCATAAGAAAAACGATTGTTAGGTTCATTCATAAGCTTTGTAATGCCTTCTCTATAGTTGTTAATCAGTTTATCGAAATAGTGGTTTTGCACCATGTATCCAGTGGTCGTTTGACATTGGTATACTTGAACACACGAGTCATCAATAGCTGTATAAGGTGGCACATTGTTTCCTGAAATTAAAGCGACGTCGAAATCTTTATGACGTTCTAAAAACATGTTGAATTGTTGCACAAAGAGAGAAGGATCTGTAAACAATACATCGTCTTCTACAATTAATATATGTGGCCAGTTGTTTTCCTTGGCTAATTCTAATAATTTCAGGTGGCTCATGCTACATCCCAGCGCACCATTGGGTAATTTAATGGCCTTAAATCTCTCGACTGGAATACCCACAGTCTTCATTTGTTTTTCTATATGAAATTTTCGATCGGTCCGTGCGTCTAAATTAATATAATATGCATGTTTAATATCTGCAATAGAATTCATAGTTATTATATATATTATAGATAACTTTAAATAGAATTTTTCGTTATTCGTTATTCGAAAAAATAAACTATAAAAAATAAACTATAAAAAATAAACTATAAAAATATAATAAAGATGCTTTGTGAAACCATATGCGAAAATTACTTTTGGGAAAACGACCCTCCGTCAACTTGGGTATCTATGCTAATCCCTTGTTATAATACAAAAGAAGAATATCTCGTTTCCTGTATACATTCTATTAAGGAACAAATCGGCGATTTTGGCATCGAATTAGTTTGGATAAACGATTGTTCCACCGAAGAAAACAGTCAAATCCAAATTAAATTATTAGACACCATACTAAAACCATTAAACAACTTTAAACTTGTATACCAAAAAACAAAAATAAACAGGGGCATCAGTTTCTGTTTACATCAGGGACTCCATTTATGTTCCAATGAAATTGTATTCCGAATGGATTCCGATGATATTATGATGAAACATAGAATACAGAAACAATTACAATTCATTCAGTCGACCCCTTCGTGTGTATTATGTGGAACAAACATAATCGTATTCCAAGAGATACATAATAATAGAAAAACGGTCGAGATAACTAGACACAAAAATATACTTACCTGGGCAGATTATAAAAAAAACCCTAGTGACTGGTTTCTAAACCATCCGACGTTGTGTTTCAAAAAAACGGCTATATTAAGAGTCGGTAATTATAGAAAAAATTTCAGGGTTCCTTTCGAAGATTTGGAGCTGGAGTTGCGTGTTCTTAAGAAATACGGCGTCGTATACAATATAGAAGAACCATTGGTTTTGTATCGAGACCATCATGGTCAAATCACCAAAACGAAATCGAACATTATTGAAACATTGAAAAACACGTTAATAAAAAATGTGGTTTCTTCGCCATGAATTCGATTTTAGAAACAACGCTATATATTTTTTCTCTCGTATAGAATATTATGAGTGTAGACAAGGTTTTTATAGCCAACAAAATAAAAAATATAACAATGCTCGACGTAGAAAAAGAGATGAATCAACTTATCGAAATTGGTAAGGATGCAGCTACCATTTCCCCTAGGTCTAGAATCGGTAATAATGTAGTGGATTATTACACTTTTGTTCAACGACTCGAAACAAAAGGAAAATACGATGTTAACTTCTATGAATTTGTGCAAAATATAGAAGAATTTAAAAAAAAGAAATTTATTCAAACCATGTTAAAATATTACAAAGACGTCAAGAATAAAAACAATACCAAAAATGATTACATTGTTTTAAAAGAAGTCTATAATATATGCATTAGTGCAATAAACATAATGCGACCGTTAAATTGTATGGAAATATACACCAAGTATCATGCAAAAAGGGTGTTGAATTTTTGCGCAGGTTGGGGCGGTTCAGCGGTTGCAGCGGCGGCCTTACAATTGGACGCCTATTATGGTGTAGACGTGAACACTGATTTATCCGAACCTTACCAACATATGGTAACCTATTTGAAGACTAAAAGTGGGACGTTTTTTAATGTGAAGTTTTGTGATGCACTGGAAGTTGAATATGACGATTACGTTTACGACACGGTATTTTCGTCACCACCGTATTATTTTATTGAAAAGTATGCCAACAATGCGAAATATGGGTCGAAGAAGGAAATGGATGCGAAATTCTATAAGCCGTTATTTACCAAGACATATAATGGTCTACAAGAAGGAGGTCATTATATTATTAATATATGTAAAGAAGTGTATGAAAATGTATTGAGAGAATTATTTGGTGAAGCACATGAAATATTTCCGTTGAAAAAGTCGAAACGCCAAAATAATTATACCGAAATGGTTTATGTTTGGAAAAAAATCCACCTTTAAAAAAGGTGGAGCCAAATCCACTTTTCTAAAAGTGGAGCAAAACACACCTTTAGAAAAGTGAAGCGAAAGGGTAGCCAAAAATTGTAACCATCTTTAGAAAAAAGAGGTTTTGGCTCTTACTTCGTTACAACCTTCAGCGAAGCACCCTTGGTTCCCAAAGGTGGATATGATTTTGGCTCCACCTTTCCCAAAGGTGGATGGATTAGTATGCGCCTCCCAATCCAATTCTAGCGCTGGTCTGTGCTTTAATAGGTGCGCCAACATAGGCTGCATAATGCGGCGAATATTTATTGGGTGGAGGTGGCGGATGGTTTGATATTTTTGATAACTGACCGTTTTGACTATTTGGCGGGTATACTTGATTATTGTAGGGTGTTTTTATGACTGGATTAGTGTAGTGCGATTTTATTGCTTGATTATAGTAATTGTGCTGTATAGCAGCGTTTCTAGTTGCATTTGTGGTTGCATTTCTAGTTGCATTTGTGGTTGCATTTGTAACAGGACCGTTGAAACTATTGTACGGTTCTTGTTGTGTTTCTAGATTTTTTTCATTTTCTATTTCTTGTAATAAAGTTTGTGGCACTTGTTTCCCCATAGACACTAAATATTTTGCAATATTTTCTTTTTTCTCTAGTGTAGTTGGATAATAGGGTATATTACTCCAATCGTTCGTAGAAATAACCGTCTTTTTTGTCTCTCTGATTTTATCCGGATGAATAATTTTTCGTCTAGGTTCTCTCAAATCGTAATTATAATATTCCTCTGAACCAAAAGGAATATGTGTTAAAAATGTCGAAACATTGATTATTTTTATTTTTGGATTGTGAAATACGAAAATATTATCATTAGGATTTTCAGATTTTTCATCTATAGTGTATTTCAATTTACTAATGGTGGACAATCCATCGATTCCATTGTCATATTCGCCTCTCCAGGGGTCTTTCTTACTAATAATTCTTGATATACCATCGAAAAACTGGAGAATTTCTGGACTACCAATATTATAAAACACACTCCTATCTATTTTAAGTCCCACTGCTTCACAACGTTTTTGTATGACAGTATCTTCCATACCCCACCCCCAAAAACAAGGAAAACCATTTGTTTTCTCAAAATCAGCACCTTTCATTACCACAATACCGCCTAATGCGTACTTGAAACCGTAATAATGTTTCACGACCCCATGTGTTGTTTCGTAATCAAAAATTTTATGAAATGGAATCGTATCTACATCGTTAAATATGAAAGTAATATCCTTATAATGTTCAGGATATTTATTTTTTGCGGCAAGAAAGCCAATATTTTTAATAGCACCTCGATTAAAGGTTCGTGCGTCGCATTGATGAGAGAAATAAATTTCGTAATCTGGTTTATCTTCCAAAATAAAACTCATATATTTGCTAAAAAAGAACTTATGTTGAACACGGTTTCTATATGGAACAATAAAAATACGTTTGGGAATATTTAAAATATTTTTTTCGCCCTTTAATTCATTCGACATTTATAGTTTTATAAAAGCTTTTATTTTTTCATTTAGAGCGAGCAAAAATTAAAAACAAAAAAATTAAAAACAAAAAACTAATAAAAACAAAATAATAAAAACTAATAAAAACAAAATAATAAATAGTATAAAGATAACAATTGTATATAAATATAATACAAATGTTATCATATGTGTTGTTATTTTCGTTATTAAATATCATTTTAGCTTTCGACCCTCCATGTTCTTCTTGTAAACACTTTATTATCAATAAAAGAGGTACATTAGACCTGGGATTATGTAAATTGTTTACGGTAAAGGTGTCTCCTAAAGAAGATTCCATCACTCTTCCAAATTTTGCATTACGTTGTCGCAATGATGAAAATTTATGTGGTAAAACAGGGTTTCGTTATGAAGCTATACATGAGAATAATAATCCAACGACAGGTTCTTCTATGAATGAACCAGATGTCGCCTTACTCAATGAATTAGATGATTTACAAAATAGATGTTGCGGAGAAGTCAATGAAAGTGATGAGCTTGAACAACTAGAAAAGGAGTTTTTTGAAGTATTTCAGAAAATTAAAAAACACAATCGAAAAAGAATATACAAAACCAGTCAAGAATTATATAAATTATTCAAAAAGAAATAGATGACAATACGAAAATTACTCTATTATATAATATATTATACGTAGACAAAATCATATTACAAATTATATTTTTTTAATATAGCCGCCGGAATAATACAATCATCCTTCGAAATTTTTTCCAATTTTTTATAACATTTATTAATGGTGACCTCACTCGTTTCGCTAACATTTTTAACATCTCGTTTACTAATATTTAATTTACAAATTTGCGCAACAAAATATACGACTCCTGCAGCAATAGAAGGAGGAGTGTTTTCAGGCATTACATCCATTTTCTCTATTTTCATTGAAATGAATTGACAAAGTCTTGTTAACTCATTATTTATATTTAATTTACTGCAATATCTTTCAATAAAGGCTTCAGGCTTTGTTCTACCAAAATTCGTCTTTTCTTTATTATCCATATCTTTCTCTAAATTATTAATAATGGCTAATGCATTTTTACAACCTTTCGTAGCACTGGTGACGTCTAATTTAAATATGGAAGCAATTTCTTTGGCAGTCCGTGGATAATTGTTAACTCGGCAAGAAATATAAATAGAAGCCGCTAGAATTCCGTCTCTATTATCTCCTCGAAACGTTAATTCATATTCCGATATTTTTTTATGATAAATAATGGCATCGTCTATAATCATTTTGGGTATGCCCGCATTTTGCGCCATATTGGTAATAATTTGAAATTCGTCATATTGCGATTTTTCTTTATAAGGCATCGATTGCCACTCGGTATAACGTCTAATTTTTCTCATTTCATAAGACATCGGACCACAACATAACACTTTACATCCATACGAAGATTCTTGTAACAAAGGATTTATAGGCATACCACATCTGGTGGGGTCGGAATTTTGATTGTCATCTGCTCCATAATATCTCCATTCTGCACTATGGTCAACTAAATCTTTGTAAATGATACCACATTTGTTATTGGTACAAGTCAAAAACCCTTCTTCAGAAAATGCTAAAATAGTGTCGCAACGTTCACATGTTTCTCTATTACCAGAACCATAAATACATTCCAAAGGTATTGACTTTTTATCTGGATTTTCTACTTCAGAATCAAATATATTCCATAATTCAGTTTTATTTACATTGTTATTTTTATGTTTTTGACTTTTATCTTTGCACATCATTGTTATATCTTTTGTTAGATAAAATATTTTTAATTCAATTTTATTATATAAAAATAATAATACAAAGACAAATTTATACAATATATTTTTATTTTTTTAAGATAGTATAGTATATATGGGAAACTCTTATTCATCAAATTCATCAAATTCATCAACAAATAGTAGTGCAGAGAAAGAATTCAACAACTTTTATGATATCATAGACTATATAGCAACTTATTACATATTAACCATGGATTTTAAGAGTTTAAGCAAACTTTCTGAAAAAGCTTATTGTGACAAATTGGTCGTGTTAACCTCTGATATTATTGAAAGATATTTTAACAATATGGAAATCACCTATTTGGCACAAAGAATTAAAGACGGTGTAGAAGTAAATAACCTAAATAAAGAAAAACTTATTTTTATTAGTAAAGATCACCTTGAAACGTTAGATGTAGCCAATGATGAACAAAAAAGTATTAGAAAAAAACGGGTGTGTATTGGAATCGCCAAATTCTATGTTAAAATCGCACATGTATTCGCAGCAATTGTCATGACAATTAATCCTGTTTATACCTATAAAGATGCCACTGGTAAAACGGTTAAAACCGGACTGTTAGAAAAGGATAAAATTCCTAAAAATGTGAATCGAAAATTATATAAATTAAATGTATGCGACAATAGAATTAGAGCACTAAAAAGGGGAGAAACAATTGATGAGACAACTGGCAATGTAACAATACAACCTAAAGTATGTGATATGAACATAGGTATCAATGGATTAGATAAAACACTTGCAGACGAACCAGGGATAAATGAACTGATGAAACTTTATTTAGACGATAAATATGATTTTTCCAATGGCAGTTTTACAGGTATGTCAGACTCTACAAAAAAACAATTTATGAAAGATTTGAAACTTTTTTATACCGCATTTACAGGGAATGAAAAAATGCCTTCGGAAATAACCAAATTTAGCGATATTAAATTAAAAGATTACAACAAAAAACCTGGTTGTCAAGGAGCGAGCCCAGTTTTAAAAAATAAGTATAATATTGATAAAAAAGACAAGTTATTTATTGAATATGCTGAAAATACAAAGAAAATGATTCAAAATGCAGCAGAGAATCAATCTAAATTGTTATCTGTAATAAATGATATATTTACATATGTTATCGATCCATATTCGAATAAGAGGGTGATTCGGGTAAATCCAAAATTAACGGACGAATCTTTACAAAAAGCGGTCGAAAAGAGCAGACGTTTCATCGTAGATTTATATGTCAAGTGTGAGACGGATTATGTAAATGGTATTAAATTATATGAAGCAATTGTAGAGGCTAAAATTTTGGAAACTACTCAAAAACAAATAGAAACATTAAAAACAGAAGCTTCGAAAATAATAAAAGAGTCCAAGACCGCCATAGTAAGTCCTGTAAAGGAAGAACCATTTGTAAACCCTCCTCCACAAGTGCAACCAGTCGTAGTTGCTGGAGTCGTTCCATCAGAAAAAGTTTCCTTAACCACCGAGATTATCAATGAGCCTTCTGTAACGAGCGTAGCACCAACAACTGTAGTACCCACAAATCCTATTCCAACAACTGTAGCGCCAACAACTGTAGCGCCAACAACTGTAATGCCAACAACTACTACCACTATCTAAAATAATATAGCAAATGAAAACAATACTATTTGATTTATTATTACCAAACAAATACCATAAAAGATAGGAAAAAACTGTAATATAACCAAACCACCTATACCGATTTCTAATAAATTCATTATAAAGTTATATTGTATTATCGTTATAACTTTATACCATTTTACTATAATTATACCCCAATAGAACCAAATAGTTTACGAGCATTTCTTAATGCTTGTTTTTTTAGGGTTTGTTTGGCAGCAGAAATAGAACCAGTTTTTTCTAAAGTTTGCGAAGCCGCATCTATTGCAGTAGTCCATTTTTTACCTGTATTACTTTTACCGCCAGTCATTTTTCTATTTCTACTTCTACTTCTATTTCTAGTTCTATTTCTTTTTGTCGATCTATGGCGTCTTGTAGACATTATATACTATACACATATTAAATAATTATACTATGTAATTATTTAACGACTAGATAAAAAATTAGGTTAAATATATTTAAGCTCTTGCACGACTGGCAGCGGCGGCACGACTGGCAGCAGCGGCGGCGGCACGACTGGCAGCAGCGGCACGACTGGCAGCAGCAGATGCAGCACGACCTGCGGAAGCGGATCTTGATGCAGAGGCGGATCTTGATGCGGAAGCAGCACGACTGGCAGCAGCGGAGGCAGCACGACTGGCAGAAGCAGCACGACTGGCAGCAGCGGAAGCGGCGCGTGAAGCGGCGCGTGAGCGGCCGCGTGCAGCACTACGAGAGGCTGATCTTGATCTTGAACGATGACGACGGTGAGTTCTTGGCATTTATATATATATATCACAAAAAAAAATAATAACGCCAGAATTTTCTAAATTTTATAAATTTTCTAAATTATTATTAATTCCAGACACTATTTGTTGAATGCCACCACATTTTATCTCCTTTTTTAACATTATAAATTGCCCTAAATACTTTGGTTCTGGACAATGGAACATTACAACGATATTTATCTAAAGGATGAGGATTTGTCTTTAATTGCGCTAAAATTGCTTTTTTGGAAATTTGTTGTCTGGATTGGACCGCAAAATATATATAAAAGGCTTCAAATGAGATTGATTGAATAGGTAAAATATCTTCGTTTTTTAATTGAAAATCTCTTAAATATTCTTGACATATTGCTAAACCAGAGATATCCGCTAAATCTTCACCAATACTAGGTTCTGCGTTAAAATCAATCCCATCATACTTTGCAAAAAATTCATATTGCTTAATTACGTCTTTTTGTATTTTTTCAAATTCTTTTATATCCTTTTCGGTCCACCAATTGTTTAGTCTGCCAAATTCATCATATTTAGAACCAAAATCATCTAAAGCATGCGACATTTCATGTGCTATCGTAAATCCTATACGCGATAAATTATATTCCATCCCTCTTTCATCTAAATCAACAAAGGGTTTTTGTATATAACCCAACGGTATATATATACCATTTTCAGTAGGAGTATACGCTGCATTTACCACGTATGCTTGTGTTCCTACAAACTTGGGAGGTAGTTCAGACCAATCAATCACAGGTATATCTATTACATGTTTACCCACTAATTCAATGGCCCGAGCATGTCTCCATTCTGCCATTTTTAATAAATTGCCCCACGGGTCATCATGTGTATAATCGAGTAACGGGTCTTCTCGCAATAATTCAGGGGAACCTACCGTCAACTTAAAATGTTTTAATTTTTCGAGAGCCTTGACTTTTGTGGTAGGTTGCATCCATTTATTACGCTTAATAATCCTCGTAAATACTGTTTTCAGGTCTTCGGCCATTGTCTTTACATAATTAATGGCTTGTTCGTTATTATATCTTTGTATATATTCATTTGTCAAAAATGTATTGAATAAAAATCCCATCGGGAAAATAGGTCTGATATAAGTATCCACGTCGGCTTGTTGTCCTTTCACAAATGAACCCTCGAAATCGAAAAAATTTTTCCAGCCATTTTCATCCAATCTGCATTGTTGACGAATATATATATAAACCCAATACGTTCGCCATTTTGGACTATTCCATTTTTCTAGCAATAATTTTGTTCCACATAATAAATAATTTATATTCGAAGTGATGAATTCATCAGGAGTTTTTGTAAAGCCTAAATGTTTGCAAAATGTCTGCCAGTCAAAGCCAATATTTTTTAAAGCCTCTTCTTTAGTAACTAAATTATAATCGTCTGGATCTATTTCTTTAATCAATTCACACGCCATGGCATTTAAAATGTCAAATTCAACATCGAATACATCTTTCACATTGAACCCATGATTTTCTCCATAAGCGATGGTGAACAAATCATTTAAATATTTGAAAAATTTACGTCGATAATGATTTTTATACCTTTTATCAGCTTCCGTATCGGTATCGTCGTCATCAAAATAGATGTTAATATCTATTAATGTGAGCTGAGGAGGTTCTAAATAACATTTATATATTTTGGGGTTTTTATCATCTGGATTTAAAGACCAAACAAAGGGGCATCCCCACGAAGTGATTTCGTTTTTGTTTAATAATGCCAGCATTTCCCATACATTTTTTTTATCTAGCATCAATTCGTCGAAATGTTCTAATATTTTTTTGGCTACATGTCTCGTCTGCGAGGTGGTATTATACCCTTTAAACGACTCGTACGCGGTTTTGATGCACTTGGCTTTCGTACTATCTTTTGTAGAAGGATTCGTCGTGTAGTCTTCGATGATTTGTATTAATTCTCGATACACTTTATCTTGTATTATTCTAAAATCGTCTACTTGGACAATATATTTTTGATTTTCGGTTAATTGGTAATCGGATATCCATCTGTCATTTATATAGGAATAGAAATCATCGTTTGGTTGAACATTGTTGGGATTCACCGCCTTTTTAAGTTCCGAAATAATTTGTTTTTCTAAATTATAACTGGTGGATACGATATTTATATTATTCTTTTTGAATAATTCGTCGATTTTGTCTTCAAATGTATTATACGTATTTGCGGATTTTTTGCATATGATGGAGCGTTGTTCAGGAGTAAGTGTTTTCATCGTTTGTAACATTTTGTCTCGGTTTTTTCTCGTCTTCGATTTTGCTTTGTTTTTCATATTATTTATTTTATTTATATTTTTGTTTAATGAATGATTCATATACAATAAAGCAATATTTAATTTATTGTGTATTTCTATATTGTAAACACTCTGTCTCCTACATCAGTTAAATAAATTTGTCTTCGATTTTATTTAAAAGAGCGTCGTCGTATATCAAATTGCCAGAAGGTTTGTAAGAATTGATAGGCGTATAATCTTTCTTAAGCTTTACTTTATTGTTTTGGTCTACTAAATTTTTGCTATTCAGTATATAATCATTTGGGTCAGACGGAACATTCGTAATACTTTTCATTGGGTTTCCTTCTTCACTTGTTTCGTCTATTTTTTTACCAAATTCGTCCACTACAATACCCGTTTTCTTTTTGAGCTCGCTTCTTACATACGATGGAACAAAATGCATCCATGATATAAATAACATGTTGGGATGTATATATCGCACGATAAAACCATTGGTTTTTAACTTATCAATAATGTATGCAATGCAGGCACCCTGGTCATATCTAGGGACACCAATAATGGTTTCCGGAACTAAAAACCAACAAAATTGGTCGTCGACTTTTTGGCGAGAAACTGTTTTAATTTTTACATGAATACGGTTTAAAATTTTATTGAACAAGGCCAATTTATTTAAATCTTGCTGTCGTTTTTTCTCGTAAAGTTCATCAATATTTAATTTCTCTGAAAAATCTTCTATATTTTCTAATGTAAAAATATTTGCCATTACATTCCAATTAGAAAAAAAATAATGAAAATGAATGTAAAACTATACAATGTAAATTATATTAAATGTAAAACTATAATATACTAGTAAATGACCATAAAACATTTAGTTATTTCAGGTGGTGGACCCATCATGATACAAATATTGGCCGCTATTCAGCATCTCGAACAAAACAGTTTTCTTTCATTGGACACTATAGAATCTATTTACGGCACATCCGCAGGGGCCATCGTGGGTGTATTAATGTGTCTGAAATTTGATTGGGAAACCATAAATGATTATATTATCAAACGACCGTGGCAAGACGTCTTTCCAGTGAAGGTGCAAAACATTTTTGATGCCTACACGAAGAAGGGGTTGTTTGATAGTAAAACGATTGAAAAATGTTTTAAGCCGCTACTGGATGCTAAAGATATTCCGATGGATATTCAATTGGCGGATTTTTATAAATTGTCAAATATAGAATTACACTTTTTCTCGTTTGAAATAAATGAATATAAGGTGCAAGATATTTCGTATTTGACGCACCCGACGTTGCCACTCATGACGGCAATTCATATGACCTGCGCCTTACCAGTATTGGTGAATCCAGTGTGTATAGATGATAAATGTTATATTGATGGGGGATTAGCGTGCAATTATCCGCTTAATTATTGTATTGAATCAGGTAAACTGCCTGATGAAATACTAGGATTCAAAAATAAATATAGTGATGATAAAAATAATAATATTCATAGTGAGTCGACTTTGTTGGATTTTTTGTTGAGTTTTTTATTTAAAGCGGTATTCAGTGTAAACACGGACCATAATCAACCGTCCCTTAAAAATGAGGTGGTATGTGATGCCAAGTATCTAAATATAGATGTATTACGTAGTGCATTGAGCAATATAGAGGTGAGACGTGGACTATTTACGAATGGAACAGAAAGTGCTGCGGCATTTCTCTCGAATTTACATTTAGAGACACAATCACAGACGCAAGAAAGACATACACCATTAGAAATACAAACACAATTACAAGACGGTATTCAAGAATTGAGTGAGAGTCTCTCTTGAAGGTTTGGCATCGTATTCGATGATTTGACCGTCTTTTAATAATTTAATGGTTGGATAACCTTCCACGTTGTATTGGTTCATCAATTTTTCTACTTCGGCGGTTTCTTCTGAGCAATTAATTTCAGTGAAAATAACTTGGTAACCATTGATGGTTTTATTTTGATATTCGGATTTTAAATCGTTCCAAATAGGTTTCGCTGTTTTACAATGAGGGCACCAATCCGCAAAGAAGAATAGCAACTCAGCTTCATTACCGCTTTCAGAACCAACAGGCACTTGTTCGCTATTAGGCTTATATTTTGCCTTCATTTGTGGTGCAACATAATAAAAATAATATAAACCTGCGAGTACTGCAAATACAATAACTGCAATAATAATCATAATTGTAGTGTTATTTAAACTACTTCCTGCGGTTTTGATTCTTGATAAAAAACTAGGACTTTCTCCAATGGGTAAAGCTTGATTAAAATTAACATATTTTGCTGCTGACATATTTATATATATTCTAGAAGAAATTAAGATTCTCTTTTAACGAATAGGATTTAAAGGTATTAATTAAAATAATATAATTACTATAGTTATGTTATTTCGAAAAAGTAATGGTGAATTGATTGAAATAAAAAAATATGATTTTCCAAATGATAAATTGTATTATGAAAAAATAATGGAAATAAAGAAGCCTATAATTAAACAAATGGTAGTTTTGTCTAAATCTACTGATTATTTTACTAAAAAGTGTTAAATGTTATTTTACTATAAATGTAATAAAACAATATTTATAGTAAATAGAAATATGGATAAGAACCACATATTTTTAGAAAAGGCTTGTGAATTAGGAGTAAATTCTGTCAAAAATAACGGTGGACCATTTGGTTGTGTTATAGTTGATAGTAAAACAAATGAAATTTTAGCGAGTGGCAATAATTTAGTTACAAAATCTTTTGATCCAACAGCACACGCAGAAATAGTAGCCATAAGAAATACGTGTCAAAAATTAAAAACACACGATTTGTCAAATTGTACTTTATATACAAGTTGTGAACCGTGTTCTATGTGTTTATCTGCAATTTATTGGTCGCGAATTAAAACAGTCTATTATTGTTTTACTAAAGAAGATGCTTCAAATTATGATTTTGATGATTCATTTATTTATAATGAATTGTCAAAAAATATAGAAGATAGAAATATTAAATTTATAAACATTAAAATAGAAGATAAAAATCCTTTTGAAGAATGGAAAAATAAGTCAGACAAAATTTTATATTAGAAAAAACTTTTGACAACAAAAATAGTTAACAACCCGATAAACAATGTAAAAATATAGCTGCACATTACGTTCATATTCAATTGTGACTTTACGCCTTCTGATTTAGCATTTTGGGATGCGGATCTTAATAAATTCGTTTGATGATTATTTAAGTATAATGTGTATACTAGTAGTATTAAAGAAATTGTTTTCATAAGCAATGATGTTTTAAAGAAGCAGCTTAATGGACTGATTACAAATAGAAAAATGATAAAAATAGAACTTGCTGAACACATACATATTTTTTTAGTTTCATTGGTGAATATAGTTAAGTTAAATGGGGTTTCAGAATCCATATAAATTTTACTGATATTATAAATTTTGGATAATATTTTATATATTATTATTATATAGTAATAATATATGACATACACAAAGAAAAATAGTAATACGCGTAAAAATAGAAATACACATAATAAAACGAAAAAAGCAATATTTACAAAAAAGGATTATAAATCGGGTGACGGGTTTTTAACATCTGTATGGGGCCCTGCGATGTGGCATTATCTTCATACAATGAGTTTCAATTATCCTGTGAAACCTAGACCTGAAGATAAAAAGCATTACAAAGATTTTATTGTAAATCTTCAATATGTATTACCGTGCAAGTATTGTAGAATGAATTTAACGAATAATTTCAAAAAGAAACCGTTGCAGATGTGTCATATGGCAAGTAGAGACACATTTTCTCGTTATATTTATGAGCTTCACGAAACCGTCAATAAGATGTTGCATAAAAAATCTAATTTAACCTTTTGTCAAGTGAGAGAAAGATATGAACATTTTAGATCGCGGTGTACAGAAGAAAAACCCAAAGTGTTTACATTTAAAAAGACTACTACACGAAGAAAGAAAGAAAAAGGGTGTACAGAACCATTATATGGAAAGAAGTCCAAATGTGTGATTAATATTGTACCACAAGAAGATAAAAGTGCAACGTTTCAAATGGATAAAAAATGTATCAAGACACGGGAATAATACCACCTTTCAAAAAGGTGGTGCCAAAATTTTACTTATACTACATTTAAGCGACGCTACCTTCGGTTAAGAAAGTGGTGTCAAACCGTTACTTAGCTATAATAAAATATATTGGATATTTTATTATGTGTTATCATACCTAAAATGAAACCCGCATTTAGGATTGGTAGTTTTGCCACTGCAACTATTAATTATTATGTTTTTATTTATTTTTAATAAAGTAGTTGCTGTAATTATAGATTGAAATTTTCTTATAATAGTCATATTTTTGTCATACTGTATTATTTTGCGAAGACCCTTATACAATCCTGTTTTAACTTTATGAATTTGATTTTCTTGATTCGTAACCCATTCTAAATTGTTAACACTATTATTAATTTTATTTCCGTCAATATGATTCACTTGTTCTTTATTTTCTGGATTTGGAATAAAAGTAAAAGCAACTAATCTGTGTAGTAAATACTTTACATCGCCAATTCTTACCCGTTTATATCCGGATGAATATTTAACATCTATAATATGATCTTTATTTTTATATCTACCAAATGTTGATACATAATAATTTGGTCTATTTCTAGTTAAGTATAACGGTATTTCTTTCCAAACTTCATTTTCAATGATTTCATCTGTATTATATTTCCATAAAAACCCATATGCTATATTTCTTTTATTTCTAGCTACAGCACATATTTTCGAACTTATGGCAGATGAATTTAGAGTATTTAATTCGTTAAATGACGTTAATTTATTATCGTATACCCACTTAGCCGCATCCTTAATAGAAGTATAATTATCTAATATAATTTTATCTGATATAGAAATACGTAAAACACTTATACCAGGTTTATTGTTAAAAGCATTTTCAGATTTATTAATCGCTAAGTTTTGTTCTGTCATTGTAGCCCATTCTAGATTTTCAATTCTATTGTCGTTTCTAATTTTATTTTTATGGTTAACGGTTGGTTTATTTTCAGTATTTTGTATAAAACATATAGCAATAAGCCTGTGTATTTTCAAAGTTTTAGTCCTATTATTTTTTCTAATAGAAATATTTTGATAGCCTTGAATATCTATATATGGATTTAAATATTTGTTAGTTTTTATATTTTTAACTCTTCCTAAATTACTGATTTGATAGTCTGTATAATCTTCAATGGTTTTCCATATTTCTGTTTCCATTCTATATTTACTAAATATATTATTTTAAGTCATCGTTCGCATTTAATATTAATTCTGTCTTGTTTTTTCTTCTTAAATATGAAATTCTGTTATATTCTTTTCGTTTTTCACTTGGTGTAGGTTTTTGTTTTGCAATAATTTCCTTTTTATGTTCATTGTAATATTTTTTATTTCTTTCGGGAGAAGTATACTTTTTTAAATGTTGTTTTGTTTCTTCTAATTCTTTTACCAGTTTTTCTATTTCCAATTTTAATAATACATTTTCTTCTTCTAAATTCATTAATATAAACTAATAATTATTATTTATATTAATTTTATTATTATATTTGGCTCAACCTTTTTGAAAGGTGGATTACATTCCAAAAGTACTAAAATCATTTAATACTGGTTGTGGCAAATATAGATTGTCTATTGCATTATAGTTAGGAACTTTTTTGCATTCAAAATTAGGTTCTGCCGGACACCTAGTAATTGGACAAGGCCCACACTTCGCTTCTTTGTTAGGATCACTCATAATAACAGTTGGTGCTGGACAGACTGGAGGGACCACTTGTGATTTCAAAATATACAAATCTTCCTGACCAGATGGGATCTGACTAGCAGGTATACCTTGAGGCAATGAACTGCTATAGTCGTAATTTGACCCAGCTACACCATTTCCATTTGGACCTTGTGCATAATAAGCAGTGTTGCCTTGCGGACCAGTCACAGAACCAGCAGATCCACCATAAGCACCTTGATAAGTATTTACGTGGTATCCGGTGCTTCCATAGTATTGTGTAGAAGAAATGTTATCAGGGTTAGAATATGAACCAGATTGTGTAAATGTATAAGAACCGTTACTTGTTTGTACGCTGACTGCTTGTTGACCATTATTTGTATTCACTACTGTAGCAACAGATCCGTTTGGACCATAATATGTCGTAGCAGTTGCATTATTTCCATAATAGTTGGTATAACTTTCTTTAGTAGATGACGATTGTTGAGATGTAAACGTCATAGGTTGCTGTCCATTTGCTAAGGTTACTTGCAAACTTTGTGAGCCATCGATATTGGTTTTAACAACAACGGAACCGCCATTTTGTCCATAAAATGTGGTGCCACTTGCTAATTGGGTCGAAGAACCGCTATAATGATTATAGTTATCATAATTTACTGGAGAGCTCGTAGAAGCACCATTGGTAGATGTACCACTCGTAGATGTACCACTCGTAGATGTACCACTCGTAGATGTAGTACTATTCGTTGGTTGATTTATGGTAAATGTTCCCGAGAAGTCCGTAGTAAACCCTTCATTGCCACATTTACCTCCTAAAAAGGAACATAAAAGTAGGCCTAATAATAAAATTAAGAAAACAAATAATGCTTCAGTATTCATTGTATAATTTATAGTGTGAAAAAAGTTTGTAACTATATTATATTTAAAATTGAATGAATAATAACATGCTACATTATTTTATATCAAAATATGAAAACAGACTACGAATGTGCAGAGATTATAGATGATTCCGATGAAGAATATGTCCTTTTGCCAAAAATAAAAACCAGAAAACCCAGAGCACCTGAACCTATATTAAAAAAAAGTTACAATAAAGATGAAAACGTATATGAAATTGGGGTTGATGAAGTGGGTAGAGGGCCCTTGTTTGGCAGAGTTTATACCGCTGCGGTAATTTTACCTAAAGATGACACTTTTGATTGTTCAAAAGTAAAAGACAGTAAAAAATTTCATTCAAAAAAGAAAATAGAAGAAGCGGCGAAATATATAAAAGAAAATGCTTTGGCGTGGTATATCAGTTTTGAAGACGAAAAAACGATTGACGAAATTAATATTTTACAAGCAACTCAAACGTCCATGCATACCTCCATATTAGAGGTTGTAAAGCAATACAAAAAAGTTCTTAAAGACAAGGGAAAAGAGGAGAAAACTGATTATTCGTTTAGCCTGTTAATTGACGGTAATTATTTTAAGCCAATTTCTTATTTAAACAAGAAAACAAACAAGATAGAGACTATACCACACGTAACAGTTGAAGGCGGTGATAATAAATACGCGTCTATTGCAGCAGCATCTATCTTGGCAAAAGTAGAAAGGGATAAATATATAGACGAATTGTGTGAGCAAAACCCTACATTAGCGGAACATTATGGAATTGATTCTAACAAAGGGTATGGGGCAAAACGGCATTTAGACGGAATCAAAGAACACGGCATAACCATATGGCACCGCAGAAGTTTTGGTATTTGTAAAAATTATGTGTAACAAATAAAATTGATAATAAAATTATTTTTATTTGTATAGTAAATTTAGAAACAAAGGACTTATTAATATGCGCGTTTTAGTTTTTGATACGGAGACCAGTGGACTTCCAGAATCAAAAATAATTAGCCCGGATACATTACATTTATGGCCACACATCGTACAATTTAGTTATATAATTTATGACACAGAAAAAAACGAAATTGTCATGAGTATGGATGATGTAATAAAAGTAGAAGACAATGTTACCATTTCTCAAGAATCAATCAGTCTTCATGGTATAACAAAAGGAATATCTCAAGAAAAAGGTGTAAAATTAAGTAAAATATTGCATATATTCTGTAATTATCTTAAAACAACAGACGTATTAGTTGGACATAACGTAACATTTGATATTCAAATGGTGAAGGTTGAATTATTAAGGCTCATTTATTCGAATATGACTCCAGAAGATAAAATTAAAAAATATAAAAACAATTTGTCTAAATTGTCAAATTTCACAAATATATATTGTACCATGCAAAACACAATAGAATTATGTAGTATAAAAAAAACCGACAAGTACGGCAAAGAATATAATAAATACCCCAAATTAATAGAATTACACCAAAAATTATTCAATACGATTCCGAATCATTTACACAATTCATTTAACGATATTTTAGTCACGTTGCGTTGTTTTGTGCAGTTGAAATATAATGTAGATTTAAATAAAACGTGCGGACAATTTATAGAGAAAACAAAACCAATTTTCCACCTTTATCCACCTTTGGGAAAGGTGGAGCCAAATACATTTAATCCACCTTTGGGAAAGGTAGAGCCAAATACATTTAATCCACCTTTGGGAAAGGTAGAGCCAAATACATTTAATCCACCTTTGGGAAAGGTGGAGCCAAATGTGGTTCGCTGAAAGTCGATACAAACATTCACTGAAAGCATCAAAACAATTTCTAAATACTTTAGTTACGGTTTTTTTGCTCCACTTTTTCCAAAAGTGGATTAAGCAGAGCAGCTCTCACATATTTCATCTCTTTCGCTGCTATCATCTTTTTTTTGTTCTGGCTCAATCGTAAATTGCTGTGCTTGATGTTTAGCCTTTCTACGCAAATAGTAAATTCCTGTCTTCAGTCCTTGTTTCCAAGAATAAAAATGCATAGAGGTCAATGAGTTATACGTTGGGTCTTCTAACCACAAATTTAAACTTTGACTCTGACAAATATACGCACCTCTATCAACCGCCATATCGATTAAATGTTTCATAGGCATTTCCCAAACAATCTTGTATTTATTTCTAATTTCTTCTGATAACATCGACAATTGTTGGACAGAACCCTTATTTGCTATAATATTATTTTTAATTTGTTCGTTCCACAGACCAAGTTGGATGAGTTCCTTCATTAAATATTTATTTACCACCACAAATTCACCTGCCAAGGTGCGGCGACTATATAAATTACTCGTAATGGGTTCAAAACACTCATTGTATCCGAGAATTTGCGACGTAGATGCAGTGGGCATAGGCGCAATTAATAGCGAATTTCTTATTCCATGTTGAATAATTGACTCTTTCAAAAGGCTCCAATCATAACGGCCTGGTACTGGTTCTTTACCCCATAAATCAAACTGTAAAAGTCCTTGTGAAGCTGGTGAGCCGGCAAATGAACTATATGGTCCGTCTTGTATTGCCAATTCATTACTTTTTTCTAAAGCGGCGTGGTAAATAGTTTCAAAAATTAGTTTATTCACTTCCTTTGCTTCGTCTGAATGAAAGGACAAATTCATTAAAATAAATGTATCTGCTAATCCTTGTACACCAATACCAATAGGACGGTGTCTAAAATTACTTGTTTTCGTTTTTTCAGTAGGATAAAAATTAATGTCAATCACACGATTTAAATTATTGGTTACCACTTTGGTCACGTAATGCAGTTTCTTATAATCAAATTCTTTGGTGACTTCATTTACAAAAGCCGGTAGCGCAATACTGGCCAAATTACAAACGGCAGTCTCTTTATCGTCTGAGTACTGCACAATTTCGGTGCATTGTCCAGTGATTATTCCATTAAAAATTCCCATATGTTTTTTGGGTTCATTGAAACAATAAGTATCATCCATACGATTATTATTTTCAACCTTTAATATTTTAATGAATTGTTTTGCATTTCTAGCTGGTTTATTACCACTCATTTTTAGTCTTTTTGGAGAAAAACCCAACTGTATCAAATCATATAAATCAAAAGAGGTTATTAATAAACGGTAAATAGGTTTAACATTAAAATATTTATGACCACCTTTACCATCTGGTAAATAGCTTTTTTCTCGATTTTGCGATAATTTAATTTTTGGATTTATTCCGCAAGTTTGTAGTAGTAATTTAACGTTTTGCAAAAACTCGTAATTTATTGACGATACTTGTAATTGTTCATTTTCACCGTTTTTGCAAATAGAACCATCTGCGTCACAATAACCAGCAAACCAATCTAGTTTATCTTTTATCGAACAATTATGTGAAGGTGTTTCAAATTTTTCGGCAATATCAAGTGGTAAATTTAACACATATCGGCCAGTGTTTTCAGTATATGTTCTGTAATTCATATGTGACAGTAATGCCTTTTTATCTCCATATAAATAACACATAGGTTTTTTGCAATAAGACTTTGCTTGGCAAGGTATTCCATCTTCTAAATCCACATTATTATTTAATAAATAATCTTCTGTTTCATAATCTATATGTCGTTTACAAAAGAAATGGCCGTTTAATGCTTTAAATTTACATGGGGATTCTTGATTTTCACTAATATTCCCATATGTACCATCGCCGCAAAAAAACCCATGTGTATAAGGATGTAAAAATGTATCGCACCCATCGATGCAAGGATAATCGCATTTAATTAATTTGTCGTCAGGACGTAAATCTTTTGCTTCGACCATTTTAACTGAATTTTCTGAATACGTTTCCTGAATATAAAATTTATGATATGGTGTGCAACTTAGTTTTGACCCATCGTCTGTGTATACATCAATTAATTCTTGGTCTTCGCCTGTTTTTATAATTTCAACAGTTGAAAACTCTTCTCCATTCCAAACGTCTACTGTTTGACCAACCATATCTTGTATTGCGATATGTCCAGATTTGGTAAGAACTAGCGTTTCAGGGGCAACACATAAATTTGAACTTTTAATAGTTCCAATGTTTTTTTGGTTCGATTTTTCATTGCAAGAATCTTTATATAAAAGATAAGGTGTGCCTGTTTCCATTTGAGCATCCAAAATCTTAAACCATAAATCACGCGCGTTTACCATTTTTCGTGCTTTACCATCTCGTTCATATGTTTCATAAAGGTCTTTAAATTTGTCACCATAATTGTCCGATAATCCAGGACATTCATGCGGACAAAATAGAGCCCATTTGGCGTTATTCTTTACACGTTCCATAAAAAGGTCTGGAACCCATAAAGCGTAAAAAAGGTCGCGCGCTTTTAATTCTTCGTCTCCGTGATTCTTCTTCATTTCTAAAAAGTCTTCTACGTCTGCGTGCCAAGGTTCCAAATAAATAGCAAAGGAACCATTGCGTTTTCCAGATTGATTTACATAACGCGCCGTGCTATTATACACACGAAGCATAGGAACAATACCATCCGTTTTACCATTGGTGCCTTGAATATGCGAATCTTTTGCTCGAATATTGTGAATATGCAGACCTATTCCGCCAGAATATTTCGATATTTGTGCGCAATCCTTTAAAGTATTATATATACCTTCGATACTATCGTCTTCCATGGCAATCAAATAGCAACTAGATAATTGTGGTCTAGGTGTTCCTGTATTGAAAAGGGTGGGAGTCGCATGCGTAAAGAATTTTTGCGACATTAAATCGTAGGTTTCCTTTACGAAAAATAACGTCTCTTGTGGGTTTTTTGCAGGTGAATTGCCATGAATACCCACCGCAACGCGCATCCACATATGCTGCGGGCGTTCAACGATTTTATTATTAATTTTAAACAAATATGCGCGCTCTAATGTTTTAAATCCAAAATAATCAATATAATAGTCTCTATTATGGTCAATCATTGTATTCAGCTCTTCTGCGTAGCGATTGGTAAATTCCCATAATTCTTGGGATACCAGTGGTTTATTTTCGCCTTTATAATTTTTAAAATTATATAAATCCTTCATGACACTTGAGAAATCATTATCCGTATTTTTTTGGTGATTTGAAATAATAATACGTGCGGCTAATATGGAATAATCTGGATGGTTTGCCGAAAGTGCGGCGCATTGTTCGGCAGCTAATTCGTCGATTTTTGTAGTAGGTATTTTATCGTATAACTGGTCAATCACTTTCATTACAAGGGAAGAATAATTAATATGTATATTTGCTTCTTGGCCCAGTTTTTTTACGCGTTCTAATATTTTATCAAATGCCACATCCTGCAATTCACCATCACGTTTCGTTACACGCATTTCTGTAGTAGTTTCCATTATTATATAACTTCGATGTTTATTTTTAAACCTCTTTTACACAAAATATGCAAAAATGTTATATTCAAAATATGCAAAAATGTTATATTCAAAATATGCAAAAATGTTATATTCAAAATATGCAAAAATATTATATAAAATATAATATATATGAATCAAATTGTATTTTTATCAATTATTTTAGTATTAGCTATAGGATTACCATTATTTTTTAAAATTTCAGAATCATTTAAGAAAATAGAAAATTTTTCAAATTATACTTTAGATAATGCAAATGGTAATTATCCAGCAGCTCAAACAGAAGTATTAGTGCAAGACATTTATCCTGCCACTGGTAAAAATGCGATTTCTGAGAACGATGCAAGTGACATCTGGTGGCAATATCCAATATTCGAATTAGGTTCTTATAAACAAATCACAAATAATATTAGGTATCCAGATACACCTGATGAAGGAACATGTATGCCTGCTTCCATGTGTGGTGCTTTATATCATATGAAAAAAAACAAGAGTAACTATGTAGAGCCATTACCACAAGTCAACCCTGAATGCGGAACACGTATAGGTTATTTCGACACCGATGTCAATTTACTACCATTTAGAACCAATATGCAAAATATATTATACTAGGCAACTTTTACACTTGCAAATATCTCGTCAATATTATGGACTTTATTGAATCAACCAAATTACAGTTAAATCGAGCCTGATTAGGATAATTTTATAGAATTATTTTTACACCTTTGGACATTTAAGTTCGCACAAAATATAATAAAAAATATAATAAAAAATATAATAAAAAATTGTATAAATATTTTTACTATATAATAGTATCGTAATTGATGATAAAGCAAGAATTACAGAATTAGAAGAAAAAGAAGCGCTAAAAGCTCTATATAATTATTTAAAAAACAATATTTTCATATTATAAAAACAATATGAAAAATAGAAGAAAAACATTAAGGAAGAAACAAATGGGCGGATTGCTTGGTAGGTATAGCGATGAGAGAGGCGACTATGAAGGCGAATTGTATAGAAGTAGGATTAATGGCGTTACCAAGTGTCAAGGCGTAGGAAAAATGAAATATAAAAATGGCGATGTATTTTTTGGTTTATGGCATCTAGATAAGAGAAACGGAAACGGAACAATGAGATATAGCAATGGTGATGTTTATGAAGGCCATTGGGTTGATGATAAGAGAAACGGACAAGGAAAAATGACTTATAGTAATGGTGAAGTATATGAGGGTGAATGGCATAATGATGAACCTTATAGACAGCAAGGTATTTCCAATACCAGAGAGGGTGATAATTCCAATACCATAGAGCTTAATATTTCCAATGCCAAATATGTTGAATGTCTAGGAAAAACTGCTTCTGAACCAATTGAAGGAGAAGTAGAAGTAGGCAAATTTATTAATGAAGATGAAGGCAATTTAGTTTTCAAATTAAACGAATCTTTTTTTGCGATCAACAAAGAACAAATGAGACCTATTTATGCAAATAATGATGAAACTGTTTATTGTTGTAAAGAAATTGGGACATCCATTGTTCCAAGACGAGAAAATGTAGATATGGACAATCCTTATTTTAATATGAATAAAATTGGAGTAATTTCTGGAATTGTGAAACGCGATTATATAACAAAAATATTAGATGATACTACAAACCAATTATATGAACTTGTCAGAACAGAACAAAAATGTGTAGCAAGCACAACAGGACAAATGTTAGGCGCCAATCCAAACGCAGTAAGTGCGGACCATTGTCAAGCAAAATCAGATAAGGCGATATATGAAATACAAATTATTAAAAAGGAAACAACAGGCACTCTAGATTCTTCCCTACCTCCCCCTCCATTGACAATAGGTGGTAAAAAATACAAAAAGAGTTCTCGAAAGAATAAAACTAAAAAGAATAAAACTAAAAAGAATAGAACAAAAAAGAACAAAAATTATAAACCGAAGTAAGAGGTTTTTGCTCCACTATTCGATTTCTATAAAATTTCTAGGGTTGCTTATTTTGATGCCGATGTAAATTTACTTCCATTTAGAACCAATATGCAAAATATATTATACTAGGCAACTTTTGAGAAAAGTTGCGCAAAAAGCGGTGTTACTTTTATTCTTACATATTCCATTTTTCTTTTTACTCGGCGTAACGAACAAATAAAATTATATATATATAAATTATAATGGAGGACAACAGTATTCAAATTTTTATTGTTTTTCATAAAAAGATTTTCGATGATTGTTATGAAAATATACCAGACGATATCCTTTATAAATATTTTACATTTTTTGCAGTGAATAAAAATATAGAAAAACACTACACACAAAATAAGTATAAAATTATTAATGAATGGGAATTACCTATTTATGATAAAACATTTCAAGAGAGAGGGTATAATGAAAATTCAGCAATATACCATGTGTACACTAATAATTTACACAAAGATTACAAATATATAGGTTTTTTTCAATATGATATGAAATTTAATGATAATATAATAGAGTTTTTTAAAAAAAATATAACTCAAACACCAACCTTATTTAGTGTTGGTTGTCATGATTTTAATTTTTGTAGTTATAGAACATGGAATGAGCCCAATACACTTAATTATATAATTAAAGATTATGAAAGTTTTTATAAAAAATCATTCAATAGGAATTATCAATATCCATTGTATAATAGTTATATTATTTCAAATGAAATTTATGAAAAAATAATGCAATGGATTATGCAATTATACGACAAAATATATCCTTGGTGTATTGAAAGACCTAATCGTTCTCATTTTGGTCATATTGGAGGAATATATGAAAGAATTATGGCTTATGCTATCGGAGAAGAAAATTTACAAAATATAAATCTAAATATATCACATGACCATAAATATAAAAAATTATCATATTAAAATAAAACCGAAGTTAGAACGAGTAAAATACCCGTTGCTATAAATTCTCATTACTCGCTAGTGTCTACCTTAATTATATTTGTAAATTTAAGTAGACAACCTTGCTCTTTTTCGATAACAGGTTTCAACGCATCTTTCCTCTGTTTTTTGGCAGGTGCTCTGTGTTCGTAACCTGATACTCTTTCTTCTTCGATTATTTTCCATACTTTTTCCAATTGACCAACATTATTTTTAAACCATTCTTTATTTCGCAATACCAATACACAACTGAGTTTCTCAAGCTTCCAATAAATAAATTTTAAAAAGGTATAATTATATGGTGCGGACTCGTATGTTTCCAATTCTGTTTCCTCCCATAGTTTAATATCTTGTTCACTGGTTATTTCTAGAGGTTTATATTTATAAAATGGTTTACCTTCTTTTGTATGAAAATATAATATAATTCCTTTTGTTTTATTATCTAAAGAAATACACAATTCTGGTTTCAAATCATGATTTCGCGTATCATTCATAAATGATTGTTCATCTGGATATTCGGTAAATTTCGTTTCTAGAAAGTCGCATTCATCCAAATCACACACTTCCATTTGCAATTGCATTTGTATCCAATATTCTTTCTTTGGAATACCATTGATATCACGACTTACTACATTTTTAATTTCCAGCATGCGACCATAACGTTCTGATTCTTTATTCACGATAATACCATCAGGCGATGCACCTATAAATTTATATTTAGGGTGTTGAATGCAGCCGAAATCCTCCACTTTTGTCTTAAAATCGTGTTCATACATCATTACTGTTAATGGCTCGTATTTTTGCCCCCAATGTAAAGGCGTATTTGTATTCACCATTTTAATATCCTCTTCTTCATCATTTACAACTTTTAATGGTTGACATTTTTCGTAAATTAATTGGTTGATTGCTGGTTGGGATTCAAATGCTTTCCAGGCGTTACTTGCTGTTATTAAATTCCATCGAAATTGATACCACGCGTCGGTTCTTTGAACTGGCTGAGGAATATCCCTTAGTGCTTGTATTTTCTTTTCAATCATAGCTAGTTCTGCATCGTCATATTTAATTTCTAATGTTTGATATTTACTATTATCTATAGAATCGTTACTACATCTATCGGGATAAAAAACGGTAATAAAAATCTGAAAAGCGTCTTCCAAGAGTTCATCCATATCATCTTCTATATCGTCACCATTTATCCATATTACGCTTTCTATATAATCTTCTATTTGAATATAGAAAATCTCCTTTATTTCTTCTAGTAAAATGTCATGAAAGTCAGGTTCAGAAATAACGTGCGGATTACATGATATATATTCATCCATCAAATGTAAGGCTGTTTCCACCAATTCAACCGCATACTCTTCGGTAAATATAGATGGGTGATCTTCAAAATCTAATAGATTGGTAATATCTTCCAAATCTTCTAAATCAGAAAGCAACATAGTTTATTAATATAACTATATATAATAGACATATGTGTTTAATATTATTATTATATTTAATAATATCAAATCGTATCAAATAATATCAAATTATATTTCGTCATCTGTATCAGAATCATTCATTGGTTCCACTTGATTTATTAATTTATTTTTTATGCTTCCATGACCCTTTTTTGGAGCCAATGATTTTAGTGTGGATATTCTTTTATCTACATTTTTTAGTGTGAAATGTTTTTTAGATTTAGTGTATAATAATGCTGGAATGTCTTTTATGATGCCTGTCACTTTATCATAAATAACATCCTTCACTCTTGATAATTTTTTTTTGTCAAGACTATCCTTTAAAAATATAGTTAATAATTTCGCTTCATCTTCATCTAATGTTTTCTCCTTACGATACGTTTCGGCAAAATCTAATAATTTTTTTGTCTTGATTGTTTTATTTAATTTGCACCACGGTTCATTGCTATTATTATTTTTTTCATCTTCTAAAAATTTTTCAAGATTAGAAAGGTCGTTTGATGATTTCGTTTCATGTAATGGCGCTCCATTTAATAATAATGTTTTATATTTGATATTTTTAAGCTCTTGACATTCATCCACTTCTATCATATTTACTTCCATTTATATATGAATATAGAAAGTTAAGTTTAACTCAATTTCACAAAATATATATTTATTATGGAACTTTTATGTAGGTTTACAAAATATACAGTTAAAATAGTAAATTTAACTATATGTATATTGTATATGGACGATCATTCAAAAAAAATAAATATAACAGGCACGAACAACAAATATAAAATGAAACAGTTAGCAAATGCAGGACAAGAAAAAGAGGTTAAAAAGAGGGTGGCAACGGATAAATGGGACTTTGAAGTTCAACACTACACTTATGCAAATCAAATGAAAATGATAATAGACATTTCAAACAACCATTTACATTCTCTCGACAATGTATCAAAAATTGCCATACAAGAAATAAATAAAAAAATATCGAGTTATAAACAACAGGATAAATTGAAAAAAAAATTGCGTGAAGAAGAATTTATAACATTCGAATCTATCATACATAAAATGATAGAATGTGAATTGAAATGTAGATATTGCAATTCAGAAATGACCGTGTTATACGACATTTCGAGAGAAATGAAACAATGGTCTGTGGATAGGGTTGATAACGATAAAGGACATAATATTAATAATTACCACTTGGCATGTTTAGAATGTAATTTAAAAAGACGAAGAAGAACGGATGAAAAATTTTTATTTACCAAACAATTAAACATTATAAAACAAGATTAAAATAAGTTTGTTCAACATATTTTTAACATATTGTATTATTATTATTGATATGGAATGGAAATGGACAAAAGGAGAACCTTATGAAAGGTCTAGAAGATTAAAACATGTACAAGAATTAGAGAATAAGCAATTTAGCAAAGATATGGATTCATCAGCATACACATCGTCTTTAAACTACGATGAAAATACGTGGGAAATATTGAATCAAACTATCGCAAACCCAGGGTTTAAAGTTTCAAACAAGAGAGAAGAATTAGATACGAAAATATCTGATAGAGATATGGTGCAACAAATAGGATTTAATCCGTTTTTAGGTGAGACGAATTATGTAAATGACGTATCCATTAGAGACCAATTTTTGAAACCAATAAATACTACACAGGGGTCAACCAGAGCAAGTGCAAGTGAATAAATATATAAATTTGTAAATAAATATACAAATTTATAAATATATAAACTATTTATGCTAATGATTTAGAACACATTGTGTATAATAATCTATTCACAAAATATGCCATAAATGAATTAAACAATAATAAAACACCGCTTACAAATACTCTAAAATTTAATTTACTGTAATTTTTAAAGATGAATAATATTTCAACAAATATGGTAAACATTAAAACAAAGAAGAAAAGCACTGTAAAAAATTTAAAATAAACACAGGCTTCTTTTGTCAAAGGACCAAAAAATCTTGTCATTAAGTCTGACATTATATATATTATATAGGTTAAAAAGTTATATAATAGATAATAAAAATGACAAATAAAATGACAAATAAAATAACAATAAGGTATATAAATATTTATCATATAATTACTTAAAAAATTTTCAGTATTTAAACATAATGAGTGTTGCGGCTAATTATACTACACAAAATGAATTGTTGCTAAATAATTTAATGGATTTTTATAAAAATGAAAACTATTTAACTAGGATGCTTAAAATAATTACGGGAGAGTCAAAAATTTCGCTCCGTATTGTAGATTGGTTTGCGACGAATTATGCCAAAAAAAACTACACCCTGTATCCAATTTCTACAACAAATGGGGACACCATAAGATTTAAAGTATATTTCGATTACAAGCTCAAATTGAAAGCATACAGCAAAAAAAGATTCGATCCTTTTTGCCGCTGGGATAGGATCAGCATTCCGTATAAGAACGGAACAAGTATTGAGACCACAATCGGCCAATTGAATTTTTTTAAATGGGCCCTTGAAAATAAGGTGATTGATTATATCGAAGAAAATTATGAAACCATCGAAAAGGACATGAATAATCGTAACAGTACTTCCAAAAGAAAGGAAACTGTGGTAGATAATTCCAAGACACGAAAAAAGAGGGAAGAATTATCTATTTCCGCTACTAAAAGCATCAAAAAAGAAGAGGTCGAAATCGTGGTCCAGTTTCATTAGGTGGTTGCTTTTGTTTATAAAAATAAAAACAAAATTATAAATAATAACTTAAAGACAATTATTATTTATATGTATATGGAACTAAATATAGTTGCATTAATTGAAAACAATCCAGTGACAAAGTTGTCAAAGGATTATAATGTGAATTTATTATCCAAAATAAAAAAACAATTTACAGATTTTGAACAACAATTGTTCTTATCTAGTTTTTATTGTTACTTAAACTGTGATCAAATAAATGATTTTGTAATTGATTTAGATAATATTTGGAAATGGTTAGGTTTTAATCAAAAATATAATGCAAAATATATGATTGAAAAAAATTTTATTATAAACAAAGATTATAAAATCTTTGCTCCTGAAGGTTCAGGAGCAAAAAAAGAAGGTCGTGGAGGGCATAATAAAGAAATTATTATGATGAATATTAGTACTTTCAAAAAATTTTGTCTTAAAGCTGGAACAAAAAAAGCAGATGAAATTCATGAATATTATATGAAACTTGAAGAAATTATTCAGGAAACCATAAATGAAGAGTGCAGTGATATAAAAATCCAATTAGAACAAAAAAATAAAGTAATCGAAAATCAAATCATACAATCTGAAAAAGAGAAGGAAAAATTAAAAGAAGATGTTCTTCTGGAGCAATTTCCGTTGAATACACAATGTATTTATATAGGTCTAATTGATAATAAGACATTAGGAAAACCAAATAGTAAAATGTATCACGAAAGTTTAATTAAATTTGGTCAAAGTAATAATTTGACGGAGAGAGTAAAATGTCACAAGAACACCTACGATAATTTTAGATTATATGCGGCGTTTAAGGTAAAAAACAAAATAGAAATTGAAAATGCTATTAAAAAACACGCAGAATTAAAAAATAGGTTACGTTCAATAATAATAAATGATATTTGTTATAGAGAACTCATTGCACTTGATGACGAAAAATTCAAAATTGAAAAAGTGGAAGAATACATAAAAGATATCATTAAAGAGAATGAATATAATATTGAAAACTACAATTTATTACTCAAAAAAAATGATGAATTGCAAAATGAAATATATAAATTAAAGGATGAATTGGAAGAAAAGGATAAAATAATTAAAAATAGCAATACTAAAATTCAAAATTTAGAACACGATGTTACTGATGAAATAAAACTGAAAATTGCAAGTAATTATACAATATGTAAATACGGATATTACTTATATGCGTACCAATATGAAAACATGAGATTTGTTTGCTCTATTTCACGGCAAAAAGATTTTAATACCTTGAATAATACATTAGCTGGGTTACATCCCACAGGAGAAATGAAATATTTTGTTAAAACGTCGTATCCATTGAGTGAAAAAATAATGATGTTTCTTTTGAAACAACACAGTATATGTTTAGGTAACAATAAATTTGAATCTTCCTTGGAACATGTGAAACAAATCATAGATATTACAGTTCAATTAGAAAAACTACTATGTGAAAATGCAAATGATTTATCTAAGTTACAAATTATTTTTAATAATGAAATACCAGTAAACGCCGAAATTTGTAATCCAGAGGTTCCTATCGTAAGAAAAGCGAAACGCCCTATTGACCAAATAAATAAAGACACTGGAGAAATTATTGCTACATATGAAAGCATAGAAGCCGCTGGTAGAGCTCTAGGACTAACTACAGGAACGGCAATTGGAATTTCTGTGAGAGAAAAAAGGGTTTGCCAAGGATTTCTATGGAGATATTCTGGTATTTCCAAAGAAGAACAATTTAACGAACAACCTGTTATTAAAATATGTTGTAGCACTGGAGAGAAAAAATCATTCAAAACGATTGCGGATGCCGCGAGAGATTGTAACATATCCGCACCTGCACTAAGACAACGAATTATTACTCAAGTTCATACAAATAACCATCATTGGGTTTTTCATAAAGAAGCAAGTCATTACAATAGTTAACAATAATTTTAACTACTACGTCCTATATTTTGTATATTTTGTTATATTTTGTTATATTTTGTTATATTTGTTCTTCTGTATTTTGTAAATTTATATCAATAGCATATAATTATTTAAAATGTAATTCAAATAATTATATATGGGGAATTCTCAATCATTACAAAAAATAAATTACGAAGATGTTCAATATGTCATTAAACATTCCGAGAACCACATTCTAATAAATACCTTGAATGATGGGGAGCAAGAATGTCTAATACATAATACAGTGAATATACATAAAGAAGTAGAATTGATTAACAAATTAATAAGACACGGTAATAAAGAAATAAAAATATTAATTTATGGACGAAACTGCAACGATGAAAAAGTATACATAAAATATAATCAATTGTGTTCTCTCGGTTTCTATAATGTATATATTTATATGGGTGGGTTATTTGAATGGCTTATGTTACAAGATATATATGGGACCAATGAATTCCCAACTACGAAAAAAGAACTAGATATTTTGAAGTACAAACCTAACAAGGTTCTCAATGTACAATTATTGGAATATTAGTAGAAGTATTGGTAACAAGTATTGGCAGCTGTTCTCGTGAAATAAAATATCTAGTAATTATATTATGGAAAAAAAATCGCTCTTACAAAATATTTTTTTACTTTGTTTATTTACAGCGTTATTATTAAGTTTTTATTTTTTTATCGACACACTCGTATTTAAAAACAAAGAACATTCGCCCATTTTTAGCACTTGGCAGTTTCCTATGTTATTGGCATTATTTGTAGATACTATTTATGGGTTGTAATCCATAATCGCAATATTTGATAAATGGTCGGCGCGTTTATTTAGGTGTCGCAAAATATGTTCGTAATACACTTTTTCAAACTTACCTTCTAACTCCTTTGCCCTTTCATATAGTTCTATCAAGTTTGGCGAATTACATTGATATATTCCTTTCATATGATTTATGACTAATTGGCTATCTCCTTGAACATGTAGGCATTTTATCTTTAATTCGGCGGCCTGTTGCAATCCCAATATAAGACCAGAATATTCGGCACGATTGTTGGTGGCATTCTCTCCTACAAAGAAACTTTGTGACCAAATTTCGGTGTCATTGTGATATATAACTGCTCCAGCGCCGCATAATCCAGGGTTTCCTTTACTACATCCATCAAAATTCATTCTGTATGAAAATGAGGCACTTATATCAGTCTCTAAATTTAATGGTGGAAAAGGAATGAAACGGTTTGTTTTGATTTTTGGCAACATGTTCGGTTTAGGTTTCTTTATTTGGTATATAATATTTTTATTTCAATTTTAAAATATTATCGTAATTCTCTTCTATATTATAATATATGGAGTTTGTTTACGTATTGATGAATGGGTGTGATTGGGAAGATATAATAATATTTTTATCTAAGGAAGATGCTATAAAAGAATCAATTCGTCGACCCAAAAACAGAATTGAAATTTTTAGTAAAACTAGTACAGCTGGTTATATTCCTACTTATAATTATTACCAAAATGGAGATTACATTTACACCCCTAATGTTTAATATAGAAAAACAAACAATAAAAAATTTTTCATCACTACTTTTCTATACCAATAACTCTTGTAAATTTTCTGCATTTTTTTTGGCTTTTTTGTGTAATTGTAGCGATTCTCTTTTCGCATAAGATGTGGTAAATAGACGATGCCTTCTCATTCGAAAGACACGTTTTTCAAATAATTCAAAAGCTTCTTGTAACGCATCAAAGTAATCTGAATTATTGCGATACATATCATACATTATACACCGGTCAATATCGTAGGCAGCTAATAGATCCGCTTCACGCACAATATGATACGCCAATTGATATTCACCCATTTCAGGATATCCGTTGGCTTTTACTTTTGAATAGGACATTGTTCCTATAATATTTCCCACTATTTCCAATTCGTTTGGCTGCATATATTCGGACAAATGTACTTGTAATCGCGCAATTCCTTCTTTTTCATTCATATATTTTTTGTCACACATATCGTGTCCGATTGCTGCCATATAAATAATTTCTCTATGTTTTTCTAGATACGGATGTTTAATGACTTCTTCGTCGTATATTTTTTTCGCATATCCAAATACTTCCATACTGTGTTTTAGTGCATGTGATTCGTCGATGTTATAAATAGCGCTAGTATCTATAACAAAGTCGAAACAATGGTTTATTAAATTTATAAGAGATATGGATGTCGTGATTATTTTCATATTATAAAATATCTGGGATATTATAGTGTACTACAATAAAAATAATATATTTTATTGTATTCAATTTTATTTTTTACACTGCTGCATAGGTTTATTTAGTTATGAAATCGTTTATTTCTCGAATCCATTTGTCGAGTTGTGTTTCATTTTCATAAATATCAATATTTCCATCCAAAATTAATTGATCATTACAAACGCATTCATTCGAAGATTTGTCTAGCATATTATTATGGTAACTATTACAACTATTTAAATAATCTAATGGTATATTCGATTCGCCGTCTCTAGCTCGTTTCATTATTCGCAAATGACATTTTTCAGGAGATGTTTTCACGTATACCACTTTGTGGACCGGGAATTCTTCGGAAAACGTATCAAACCAATTTAAATAAATTTGATAAGTAACATGCTCAATTTTCCCACTATCATAAAGCATCTTGGCAAACACCATTTTATCTGTATACAAACTGCGCTCTGTTATAATGATGGTTTTTTTGTTCAAAGACTCCTTTTCTCGAATATTTTTTAAGGCATCTCGCAACACCTTTAGTCTGGAGACATATGCCATCATTTGAAACGGAAAGGAATATTTTTCTTGGTCCGAATAAAATTTCTCAAGAATAGTGGTACCATTTTCATCTTTTATTTTTTCCCATTCATCCACAGGTTCTTTTAAAAACACAATAGTTGCTTCATTTTTATAATAGTTACGTAGGTTCGCCAAGAGGGTAGATTTTCCAGAACCGATATTTCCTTCAATCGAAACAATAATGGGTGACATTTTTATAATATACTATATAGGTATGGTTTATTTATGTATTTTATTAACATTAATAATACATTTCAATTTTAAAAAAAAATGATTTATAAAGTAACTTAAAAGAATAACCATATAATAAGATACATACTTTATCGCGAATAAATGGACTTGAAACAACGAAAATTAAATAGGTCAGAATGGAATTCTATCGAAGTATCAGTTTCAAAAGATGAAATTGATATTTTAAATATGATAATTAAAGGGTATCATGATGTAAACGTAAAAATTAATAATAATAATTCCATATTTACATTTTTAAAAGTAGAATATTCGGAGAAAATGGAAGACTTTATATATAATAAATATTTACGTGAACGTAGTGATAAAATTGAAGCCGAATTAAAAAATATAAATTTAGAATATAAAAAAATGAAAATAGATAACGAGATAAAATTAAATTCCGCGGACAAGGTGCGCTTAGAACGTTTTGACGAAAATTCATTAAAAAGAAATGACATTTACGAGTATACATTATTAACGCATATGGAACAAATTATCTACAACAAAAAATGCGTTAAAAATAATAATAATAATAAATTATTTCACTTTCATTACTTCACTCTATATAAATTAATTAGAAATAACATTGTAAAATTGAATCGTCATATAAAAGAACTGGTAAAACGAATATTGTCTGCATTTGAAAATGATATGAATAAGGCAACTATTATAGAAAACGGCGTTGAAATTATCGAAAAAAACGAGAATTTATTGAGATATAATGATTTGACTTTATACGAACATCAAAAGGATATATTCACGGCGTGTAAAAAACCAAACCCCAAATTGGTACTCTATATGGCTCCTACTGGTACTGGAAAAACCCTCACTCCCATTGCATTATCCGAACAAAATAAAATAATATTTGTTTGCGCGGCAAGACACGTCGGCTTAGCATTGGCAAGAGCTGCAATTTCGGTTCATAAAAAAATCGCATTCGCGTTTGGATGCGCTAGTGCCGACGATATTCGGCTGCATTATTTCGCAGCCAAAGAATTTACCAGAAATAAAAGGACTGGTGGCATAGGCAAAGTGGATAACACTGTGGGAGATAATGTCGAAATAATTATTTGTGATATTAAATCATATTTACCAGCAATGTATTATATGCTGGCCTTCTTCAAAGCAAAAGATATTATTACGTATTGGGATGAGCCTACGATTACATTAGATTATGATGAACATGAATTCCACTCCACTATCCGAAAAATTTGGAAAAAAAATTGTATTCCAAATATGGTATTATCTTCGGCTACATTACCTAAACAACATGAACTTACGGAAACCATACCCGATTTCTTAAATAAATTTCCAGGTGCTGAAATATGTAATATTGTAAGCCATGATTGTAAAAAATCCATTCCCATCGTTAACAAGGATGGTTTTGTAGTATTGCCTCATTACTTGGATAGAGATTATAAAGGCATACTACATATTGCCAAACATTGTAACGATTACTTAACATTATTACGTTATTTTGATTTGAAAGAAGTCGTTCAATTCATTACCTATGTCATATCAAACAATTACGGAACATCTAAAACTCATTTGGATAGACATTTTGAATCATTAGACGATATTAATATGAAAACGATTAAAATGTATTATGTTTATTTGTTACAAAACATCGTATCCGACAAATGGGAAAACATATATAATCATTTCAAAGAAAGTAGATGTCCGCGAATATTAGAAAATAACAGCATTGACCCCAAAGGGAATAAACTAATAAAGTCTAGTAGAAGTGTCGGGCCCGGAACGACGACCATTCAAAATGGCGCGAATCAAAAAAATAGTTTAGCTGGAGCTCCACTTGCGAGATTATCAAGTGAACAAACACAAACATATTCAAAAATAGAACAAACCTCCCCTACACCACTAAATGGGACCTCTGGAGTATATGTGACTACCAAAGATGCCTACACATTAACCGACGGACCTACCATATTTATTTCCAACGATATTGAGAAAATCGCGAAATTTTGTATTCAACAAGCAAACATTCCGTCCGCGGTGATGGAAGATATTATGAAGAAAATAGAATTTAATAATATTATTAATGAAAAATTGCATTTATTAGAATCGGAAGTAGATATTATTAAAGACGCTGCAGATAAAAAGATTAAAAATGAAGTGTCTGAATTTCACGGAGGACAAAAAGTCACTGGTAGAAATAAATCCAATAAAGACCCCAAAAAATTAAGTAAAGATATCCCAGAAGAATTTGAAAACAAGGGGGCTCTTTCAAAATTATTACAAGAAATCACATCATTAAGAATGATGATAAAATCCGCCGCACTCAATGACACATTTATTCCTAATAGAAAGATGCACTTGGATAAATGGGCGGAAGGTATTGATAGCAAATCATCCTTTACGAGCAATATAGACGAACAAGTTGTATCAGACATTATGGCGTTAAAAGGTGTCGAAAATTCTTGGAAAGTATTACTGATGATGGGTATCGGCGTATTTATAAATCATGAAAATATAACTTATACCGAAATTATGAAGAAGATGGCAGACGAACAAAAGTTATTTATGATTATTGCCTCGAGTGATTATATTTATGGGACGAATTATCAATTCTGTCATGGTTTTCTCAGTAAAGATTTAAATTTAACACAAGAAAAAATCATCCAAGCTATGGGGCGAATTGGTAGAAACAACGTGCAACAAACGTACACCATCCGATTTAGAGATGATGAACAGATTTTAAAATTATTTACGTCTGAAACGGATAAGCCAGAGATTATTAATATGAATCGCTTATTTAATACACGCAAGGTCGTTTGGGAAAATAATCAATATACCGAGGTAGAAGATGATATCGACGATGATGCTGGAACAGGACAACATAATATATTATGTAAACATAACAATAAAACAGATATCGATGGCGATGATGATGAATATGACCCATATGATGAAGAAGACAATATTATAAATAAAGATACCAATAAAAATAAGCAATTAGATATACTTGAATATGAATGAATACAATTGGCAAATATATAAAATAAAATTGATTTTCATACCTTTTCTATTTCAATTATAGAAATAATAGATGAGTAAAATGAATACAACCAATTTAAGAAAAGGACAACGTTACTTATTTTATGAAAAAAAGCCATACGAAGAAAACGAAACAATTTTTAGAGCGAATTTTGTCAATCTATACGAAACATCAAAAACATTAATTATAAACAATTCTGAAACAGAAACATGTGCAAAAACCCAAATATCTATACCATTAGAATGGATACAAAAAATCGACACTTTAGAAGATATTACATGTGGAAAAAGTATTTTGCCAGAAGAAATTTTACTCATGATTGATGAATATGTATAAGTTTTACACACCAACAATAAATATATAACAAAAACATAAAGATATCTTCAATATTTTATATAATATATATAACAATGTATCAATCAATAAATAATGAAATAGATTATCAAAGCAACAATCTCTACAAAAAAAGCAATTTTGAAAAAATGTGGGCTTTACCTTTGAAATTAGGTGCCGCTTTTTTTGTGTTGGTTTCATTTATTACCATTTGCAATCGTTCGTATAAAACAACGTTGAATTCATTCTCAAACACAGAATTTACCTCAACATCTACATCTACAATAAATTCTAATAACATTAATTCTAACGTTAACAATGATTTTTCCATTGAAATATCTGTAAAAGACCCCACCTATGGCACCATTGAAACGTTGGATGATTTACCATGGGATGCGCTCGCGGAACCATTTAAAAAACAACTGTTTTCAATTGACACCTTTACTATATCGGATAAGATAGTCGATGTATCTGATTATATCGTGTGTTGGAGTATTGACAATAATATATTTCACGGGGACGATACATTAATAATGTTAAACAATACTGGAATATATGACGCGAGTGTTTCGATTACTACTAAATTATCAAATACGATGACATCGAATACTGTATATACCTATGATTTTACATTAGCCGTAAAATATGTTCGACGCGAGATACGTACTCTTACAGATGAAGACCGTGAATCCTTTTTCACTGCATTAGAGCTTTTATATTCCCTTAGTGAAACAGAAGGACAACGCTTGTATGGGTCAAAATTTCATAATGCCGAATATTTTTCCTACAAACATTTAACAGGAGCTGGAACTACTGATTGTGACCACTGGCACGATGGAGCTGGAATCATTACTCATCATATGGCGTTTACATTGGAATTTGAACAAAGTCTACAATCCATCAACCCATCTATTGCAAACCCTTATTGGGAATATGGTATGGACACGTATTTATATGACCATTGGTCGGAATCGCCCATTTTTGACGCTGATTGGTTTGGTATGTCCAGTCCTACAAATCCTGAACATAAAATAGATGATGGCGGACGATGGGCCGAACTATTGGTTCCAGACGGCGACACATATTCGGAATGGAGTATTGTCGACACAGGTTCCTTAAACCCTTATGTCAATGGATTTGGTCATATGCGCAGCCCATGGAATAATAACCCATTTCAGCAGTTGGGGCGTCACAACAAAACATATTCCATGACTCAATATGAAACGATGCCTGACTGTTCCGTTTTGCAATCTTGTTTTAAAAGCACCTCACTTGCGGATTTAAATGATTGTTCAAATGGTCAGACTCACGGACCAGTGCATATTCTAATTGGTGGAGCATGGGGCGATGGCACCCTATTTGATGACGAAGATATATCTATGGTGCAGAAACCAGATAAGTTATTGTTTTTTAAAGTATTATGGCGTATGGGATATACACGATGTCCGGATACATGTACCTATGGAAAACCCTGTAAATGTTCTGTTCCTCAAAAATATATTGACGAATATGGCGCCGAAGCTATTTTAAAAGCTACCAATGTATATTATGCATTAGAGTCCGAGTTAAAAAATGCGGATGACGCCCTCTTTTTAAAAGTATTGCGTGCGGTAGAAGACCCTGGTATTGCAGGGGAAATGTTTTCTTCGGCGGCGGCGTTTGACCCTACCTTTTGGCCTCTTCACGGACAATTGGAGCGATTATTGGGTGCAAAACGTATTATGATTTCACAAGGCACCATTACAGATTTTGATGAAACATGGGCATTTACCGAATATAATAAAGCGTCTGGTGCGGCTTATTTGAATGGTGTTTGTGATTGGTCAAATGTGGCCGGTTCTGGTGATTTAACCATGCCAACCTGCACGATGGATGTCATTTGTGATGGACATAATGAAGATGACGTATTAGAATTCACGAATTTTTTGAATGAAGACGAAGAATACACCAATAAAGACTTTTATAATTTTATACATCCCTGGTCAGACGATTTGCCATATACGTATGATACTTGGGATTTTGATTATTGTGCGGACCAAGGGTTTTCATTTACGGCGACGAGTAGCACCAATATTCCTGGCAATAACAATAATATTCCTGGCAATAACAATAATATTCCTGGAAAAAATAGATAACAAATAGATAACAAAAAAATTTTATAATTCAATAATTATAAAATTTTAAACATTTTCATAACCGACACATTGGTTTCTTATTCTGGGCACATATGTACCCATACTATTTTCGTTATAATTAGTAGGCACGTCAATTGTTAAATAATTAGGAATTTTTCTAATATAAAAGGCAATATTTTTATTAGTATTTTCATACATTTCACTCAATAATACATTAGATGGTTGTAGTGCTGGTGCTAATTCTGGGTCTCTGCCATTTATATTATGATATTGTCCAGCTTCCACTATTTCTACATCTTCATCATCGCCTAAATGAAAGTCACTTCTGGCACGCATTTTAATATCATCTATAAATTGGCTAAGCGTTACATTGGATCGTACAAAATATTTTTTTGTTTGGCAACTATAAGCCAATTTGAAATATAATTCGTAATATGAATTGGTTCGATTCATTTTTATATATTGGGTGCATTTTATATTCGTTATATTTTGAATATCAATTTTTTTGTTATATCATAATAGGTTTTTTGGGATTATATGTGTTGTAATTTAGTTCCAAGTGTTTTGAAATATGTATTGTTATAAGCGATATTTTTATCCAACGCTTTAGTAAGTGTCTTGTCACTTATTTTTAGTGTTCTTATACAATCATATTTACAAATAAATTCATTTAGTAAAGAACCATTTGAATCAAATTGTCCAACACCATTCTTATACAATAACGGTACGCCATTTTTTTCTTCAAATAACGACTTTAATTCTTCATCACAACTTTCATATAATATATAATAATGTCCGTTTGATATAGTTCCATTTTTAACTGGATTATCTAACGAAGCGTGGGTCGGGTAACTATTTTGGATTGCGGCAGTTTTCCTATCTAAATATACGTTCAGTATTTCGGTTTTGTTTGCATCCAACTTGGCAATATACCCTAGGTTTTGATTTTTTGTTGCTTTTGTTGGTTCCAAAGAATGCACAATAGTTGGATCTAAGATGCGTTCAACTAATTGCCAACGAAACCCATGATAAATAGTATTCTCTTGTATGGATTTCATAATACTTGGGCGTTTTATATGCTTGTCTTCGTTCATTAGTTCTGTGACAGACTCATATACTCTAATTAGCTGTAAATTTTCAGGATTAATTTTTTGTAGTCTTGGTCCCAAGGTAGGCAGTTGTTGATTGAAACCAGTTGTCACCTTAGTTTGTTGCGTGTTGAGTTTGTTTAGTATTTCTTGATTTTGCTTTTCTAATAGAGACATCTTTTCTAACAAAATTTTATTTGTGTTTAAAATTTCTTGAATATAACAATTTGAATTATTTATACCATCTACTAGTTTTAACTTTTGACATTCTAATTCTAATATTTCTTTAGCGTTATCATTTTCATTATATTTTTGAATATTTTTATTTATAATATCTAACAAAATTGAATACGTAAGATTTTTTCCAATAAGAAATAATTCAGTTTCTGAATTGTGACTATTTAATTTAATATTGTTACAAGCAATGTTTGAATGATTGTGTATAAACTTTTCAAAATTTCTACTTTTTTGAACTGGAAAACAATCTAATAATATACACTCTTCAAATTTTTTAGTTTTACATTCGTCGTACCTTGCTTTCACTCCATACTCGCTTTGACCAATTTTAATTATATATTCACCATTAGAATACGATTTTACTCTTATAATATAAATTAAATTACCTGAATTTCTGAATTTTGTTAAAAGAACGTTTTGTTTTTCTAGTTCTTTTTCAGTGTTAATTTTTTCTTCCATTTCTTTATTTTTGTTTTCTTCCAATAGTTCCATTTCCATTTTTTGTTTTTCTATTTGGTTCTGTAAATTATAAATACCATTTAATCTAATTTCTTTAATAACTTCACAAACCCAATTTTGAAACTTTTCGGCGATTGGTTTTCTTGATTTAAATAATATTTTATATAAACCTTTTTCTGTAAGAAATGTTACTTGTTTAGGTCCAGTAGACGTGTCAATACTATTGACATGTCTTTCTGTATCATCAAAATTTACTATATGTGCTCTAATATTAGACATTTCTAAAATTTCTCCAATATCACTAGCTCTAAATAAGGGATTGTTATAATCACCTTTTATAACAATATTTGTATGTAATTCATTTGAGTTGAATGCCTTAACTACTTCCATTTAACCTGTATATATATATTATACAGGTCTTTAAGTTATTATTTGGTAAAATATAGCAATATTGTTTGTTTTAATAATTAAAAAGCATTAATTAATTATTAAAATATATAAATAATATCCACACGATATAAGGTCTTCAATTGGAATATGCTAACCCACCCATGCCACTCATAATACGTAAGACGTTGTAGTTGGTGGCATAGACACGGACCTTTGCAGTCTTGGTACCTTCAACAGTTGCGTTGGATAAGACCAATTGAAGTGTGGCGTTATCAATTCTGGAGAAGTTGCACGTGCCGCTTGGTTGATGTTCTTCAGGTCTCAATGCAAATGAGTAAACATTGATACCTTCATCAGGGCAACGTGTGTGTGCCTGGTATGGTTGGACCCATGAGAAGTATGAACCTTCACGTTCAGAGAAACGATCTTGTCCGTTAAGTTGTAATTTGGCAGTTACAACTGGGTTTTGTCCCCAACAATGCATATCTAAGGAGGTTTCGGTTAAAACGAATGTGCCTGCATCAGATACACCTGAGTTATCAAGGTGTGAGCCGCCGTTTTGTAAAAGAGCAGCAATGGATGCATCAGTTCCTGTTGGAACAGGGACAGCAACACCACCAAGATTGACTTCATTGTAAGGGTTTGAAGGTCCGTGCCAGTAGCCAGTGAAGCCTGCTGGGATGTATTCATCCATAGCACCTGCGTCTTGGAATAAACCACGTGCATCAATGAATGCGCGAGAATCAGCTGCAACTGCTGCTGGGCCACCGAAAGCATGGATAGCGTTTGGTAAAGCATCAATAGCATCAGTGTAGTTGAATGGTTGGGCACCTAATACCTTGAATAAAAGAGCATCGCATGTTAAGGATGAGCAGTAATCTACGTTTTGATCAGGTTGAACAACCCAGATTAATTCCTTAACAGGGTGGTTGAAATTTAACTTAATCTTGTTACTGGATGAACCAACTGATTCATCACCTGTGAATTGAAGCTGGGTGATTAAGTATTCGTGTGGGTTCTGTGCCATTCTGCGACGCTCATCAGTATCTAAGAAGACGTAGTCAACGTATAAGGATGCAGCAACTAAAGATTGGTTGTATGCAATGGTTGCTGGAACTGGGCGACCAACTGAGTATTGGTTGCCAGCTGACCATGGGTTACTGTTGCAGTTTAAGGTGGTGACAGCCCATAAGCACTCATCAATAGGTCTGATATCAAGGTTGATCTTGACTTCGTGGTATTGAAGGGCAATTAAAGGTAATGCTAAGCCAGGGTTGGTGCAGAACCAGAATTGTAATGGAACATATAAGGTTGTTTCTGGTAAAGCGTTTCTTGGTGCACAAACTTGACGTGGTGCTAAGGAATCACAAGGTGATTCAACATCAGAGAATGAAGGATCGGTGATGAATGTTAATTGTGTTGTGTTACCAATCATTTTGAAGTATCCGCGTTGTTGTTCAGCAGTCATTGTAAGTTGGTTCCAGATGTGCATCCAGTCACCGTATTGACGGTCGATTCTTTGACCACCAATTTCAACTTCAACTTGAGCGATAAGTTGCTCACCAGGGAAATCTAACCAACGAGCATAAACACCTGTGTTTTGGCCAGTTGTGTAGTTTCCAAGACCCATAAGTTGGTTGATTTCAGGAAGTGTTACTTGTAAATATGTGCGGTAAGCCAAGTCACCATTTCTACTGATGACACATTGGACTCTGCGACCAAAATCGGCTTGACCGTTGAATGTTTGTTCGATTGATTCGATGGCAAAGTTAGTATATCTGCGATATGTAACTTTCCAGAAAGTAATTTGAGGATTACCAGTAAGGTAAACGTCTTGGGCGCCATAGGCTACTAGTTGCATTAATCCACCTCCCATTTTTATATAGTTGCTAAAGAAAAAAAAATTTTTGAAAATAATTTAATTAATAAAAATTAATTATTAATTAAAATAAAAACCTGGAAAACCCCTAAAAACCAGGAAAAACCCTAAAAACAAGAAAATCAAAAAAACAAGAATCCCAATCGTAAATACACCAATATACCTAAGCAATAAATCTGCTAATGTCTAAATTTGTTTTCATAAATTTTAACAAATATGAATCTTCTAATACTTCCTTTTTGCCTTCGTGATTTTTTGTAAATACATATGATTCATTTCTTTTTTTTACACTCCATCCTTGCTCGATGGAGTTAAAAAGTAATAACATTTTTTGAAATTTGATAACGTCTATTTTGACATTCTCATTTTCTAAATCTTTTAAAGTGTCTAAATTAATTTTAATATCCATTAACTATTTTGTAGAAAACAATTAATTAAATTAAACTAGTAAAACTAGCAAAACTCTATAACATTCGTACAAGTGCAAACTACTTGTAAGTAAAAATAAAATTGGTGTAATTAGAAAATATATTTTCTATATATTATAAATTAAATAAATAACCTTTTATTTATGAAAAGGAAGCTATGCCTAATTTTAAACCAAAAACTAGTAAAAAAATTAAGTTTAATAAAAAAACTTCCGTAACTCTTGACACAAAGCACAAAGAATTTTTAAATGAATTTACCAAAGATGAAAATAGCAAAATACCAGAATTAAAACTAGAGAGACAAGAATTAAAACAAAAATTGCACGATGAAAATAGTAACCTTAGTATAGAGCAAAGGCTCGATGTAGAAGATAAAATTAATGAAATCACCGATAACATTAAAGAATTAAAAACTAAGAAAAAGGAGTATTTCCTTGACAACTCTAAATTTATATTTGAATATTTTGAAAATAAAAAAAATATATCTGACGGGTCAACATTACAACCAACCACCAACAAATCGAAATTAGTAAATATGTTTTTTAAAATTAAAGAAGATGAATCTAATAAAAATGCACATATAGAAACCAATAATGTTGTGCAAAAATATCTAAATAACATTGATGATGGGTTTTTGGATATCAATGCTTATGTTTGCCAGACAGATATATGTAAAGTATGTTATAAAGGCGAATTGATTCCGTTAGAAGACGAAGGAGTATTGGTTTGCAATACTTGTTCTAGAAGTATTCCTTATTTAATTGAAAACGAAAAACCCTCCTACAAAGAACCGCCAAAGGAGGTATGTTTTTATGCTTATAAAAGAATCAATCATTTCAAAGAAATCCTTGCACAATTTCAAGGCAAAGAAACCACTCAAATACCAATCGATGTTATAGAAAATATAAAGATGCAGATTAAAAAAGAGAGAATAGAAATCTCTCAAATTACGAATGCGAAAACCAAAGAAATACTCAAGAAATTAGGCTATAATAAATACTATGAACATATACCATTTATTAAAGATAAGTTGGGAATTAAACCACCTATAATGTCGCCAGAATTAGAAGAAACATTGTGTAATCTATTTATAGAATTACAATCACCTTATTCTAAGTATTGTCCTGATGACAGAGTGAATTTTTTAAATTATTATTATACTGCATATAAATTATGCGAATTGTTGGGAGAAGAAAAATATTTACCGTTCTTCCCAATGTTAAAAGACAAAGAAAAAAGAATAGAACAAGACGTAATATGGAAGAAAATTTGCGAAGAATTAAATTGGGAGTTTATTTATACTAATTAGTCGTTTGTCTATATGTATAAGGGATGGTTCTAATTGGTTGGTTTGTAAGGAAATAATTGTAATTCTCTCGTATTATACACCGAAAAATTGGGGTCATAAGAATTGGCTCCTACGCCTCTACCATAACACATGCCGCCTCTCTGTTTACAAGTTTTTCTATTTTTACGGGTTTTTCGATATACTCTTTTCGATTTTCTACGTGAATGTTTTGCCATAATATAATACAGTTAGATTATATATCGGTGATTTTCGGTGATTTTCGGTGATTTTCTGTTTTATCAAAACATATGGTAGTTATTCGTATACAAACGAGTAAGAAGTGTAAAATATTTTTTATTTATTATAAAATATATTTTATAAATATTTACTTACCAATTATGCTTTTCTTAAAATCCACCTGGGAATTTTACTAGGTTGGCGCCGATACCGAAACCAGCGCCTGATCTAGCGGTTGCGCCCATGGATGGTACATAGGTATCAAGGATGCTAAATGTAGCAGCAGCAGTTAATGCAATTAATACAATTTCCTCAATATTTAATGAGCGTTTAGGAATAGCATATGCAGCAATAGCTACCATTAAACCTTCTACAAGGTACTTAATGATTCTCTTCACAAGTTCACCAACGTTTATTAAACCGTTCATTATATTAAATAAAAAGAAAAAAATATATATATGCGATAAAAAACTTAAAATTAAATAATTAAAATTATAAAATGGATTGTTCTAAAGATAGTTCTAAGAAGTCTGGATTTGAAAGAAAACAAAAAGGGGGGAAAATAAACCCTAAATATGTTGATCTATTAGAAGAAGATAAACAAATAGCTGGTCAAAAATTCGTTTGTGTTTCATTTTGTTCTCCTGAAAAAATTTTAAAGGAAAAGGAAATCTTTTTCTTTGAAGAATTTCTAAAGAAATGGGATCTAAATAAATCTATGGAGAAGTTTGTCCAGTTTCTAAATTTTATTTCATTTAAATATAATGTTTCGTTTGATGATATTTCGAGTGACTTAAAGGATTTTGTGAAAGAAGAGAAGGAGAATTTGAATAAAACCAGTATGCAAGATGAATTCAAGACATTTGTGGATAACAATGAAGATGAATTACAGAAAAAATTCGATATTGCTCACAACTTTCAAACAAGCACACGAGGTTTAAAAATTAGAGGCTCTTATCCTACTCAAGAAGAAGCCGAATTAAGATGCAAAATGTTAAGAGAAATTGACCCTAATCATGATGTATATGTGGGGCCAGTTGGTATGTGGATGCCTTGGGACCCTGAAGCATATAAAACCGGTCGAGTCGAATATATGGAGGAAGAATTAAATCAATTAATGCAGGAGAAACAAAAGAACGAAACCAATGCTAAATCCGCATTTGAGCAACGCGTGAAAGAAACGAAACAAAAAGCAATCGAAGAAAATATTAAAAATGCCGAAAAATCTGGTAATACATTGACACAAACAATAGATGAACAAGGAAACTTAGTGGGAGTGAATAACATCAACACTCAAGAGTCTACCTTGAAAGAACAAGAAAATATTTCTACTGCGGATATTTGCAAGGAATTATTTGAGGGTGAAAATATTGTGGTGGGTAAAAGCGATAATGGTCAGAGTCAACTAGTAAGTGGCCCTTTTGCGAATAAACAAGAAGAATAAAAAAGAATAAAGAAGAATAAAGAAGAATAAATACAATAATATATAGTTGGTGTAATTATATATTATTTACATTGTTGTTATGTTTTGGTTAATTCCTATATTTTCTTTTTACACTCTACGTTTTTTCATTGAGTTTCTACGTTTTTTTATGGAACGTCGTGCCTTTTTCACGGAACGTCTTGTTCTTCTTCTGCCACCTTCAAAATTAATGGTTGCAAGAGCCTCCTCTAATCCGGCAGTTACATCGACAGCGGATATTCCTCTGTCGACTAATTGACATACCTTTGTTCTTAGTGCTAAATAATACGACGACGACTTTGTTATAACTGCTTCAGATTTTGTTTTTGCGTTTTCGTATGTTGTTTTGAATGACTGTTTAGCTGCGGTTAATTGGCGTTCTATCGATTCTTTTTTCTCGCTCATCGAACGAGTCACTGCTCCTGTATATGACGCTAATGCTTTATATTGAGCATCTAATGTGTTTATTATATTTTTTGCATCTTCATATGCGTTTTTATTTGTTCCAATATATCTACCAATTGCTACTGCAGGAGCGGCTCTTGCAAATGTAGATAAAATTGGGCCTGCACTTGAATATAAACCAGTTAAAATAGTAGAACCTACTGACCCAATCGATGTTGTGACTGTTACAGATGCAGAACCCATATTGTATACTGTAGTGAATATAGCACCGCCTGTGGCTATTAAAGAATTATATAAAGATGTTATGATTGCTATAGACGACTCGTTTAATCCATAGACATTCATAAATGATTGTAATGTAGCAAAACCGGTATAACCTGCTCCTACCACGACTGCTGCACTAGCTAAAACGATGGCAGCATCAATAGATAACCTTACCCAAGGTTGCTCTTCACAAATACCACCTCCTACGAGTTTCATTCTTTTACCGCCTTTTTCGCCTGGATATTTCATATGCTGAGGAACGAGTTTACCGGTTGCGATTTTGCCGTGATATTCTTCGATTATTCTTCCTGGTACGAGTCTTTGACCTAATGTAACTTCTGACGCAACATCCATTTCTCCTATTAAATTACCAAGGGCAATAGCCTTTTCTTCTGAAATACTCATTATATATACTCCATATATTTTTTTGAGGCTAAATAAATAAAATTGTTACAAACATGTTTCTATAAAAATATAAAATATAAAAATATAAAAGTACTGTAATAAATATAATATAACATTTATGAAGATTTGTTATATAATTAAAACATGTGATAAATATTTAGATAATAGAGTTGTTTATCAATCGAACAATTCTTTACAAAATATTAACATCAATGATATTTTTTATTTAACAAGTAAACCAGACATTTCTAAACGGCATTTTGGTTGGAATACAGATGATTCTTATAGATATTTAACACTGAAGATTTTGCATTTTTTGTATCATATAGATTATGATGAATATGATTATGACTGGTATGTATTTATTGACGATGATACATTCGTATTTACCGATAGACTGGCAGAATTTTTATCTACATTAGATTCAAGCGTCAACTATTATATTGGGAAAGAGTTAGACCATATTAAAAAAGAATTTTGTTTATACATGTCAGGAGGTGCTGGTTATATAATGTCAAAATCTTTATTTATTCTATTAAAAAGTCATATTAAACATATTGGAATAGAACTTTCCAATAAGCATTGGTGCGAAGATTTAACAGTTGGATTATTAATACAAGAATTAGTCCATATACACCAGAATAATATTATTCTTTTAAACGATGATAGATTTCATGTGGGCGTTCATCAAAACGAAGAGGAAATACCAAGCGCCATTACATTTCATAATGTAAGAGAAGAAGAACAATTTAACTTTTACAAAACATATTTGTAGAATATTTGTAGAATATTTGTATTTTAAAATTATCTTTCTAGAATAAAGGTTTAAAAATAATCAAATAATATAATTATTATGAAAATTTGTTATATTATTTCTACATGCAATAAGTATATTGATAATAGGGTGAAATACCAAATGGAGAGCATGTTTCAAAACATGAATAAAGAAGATATTTTTTATCTTACCTCAACACCAAATATTGAACAACGCCAGTTTGGATGGTATACCATGGACCATATGGAAAATATAACATGGAAATACATTTATTTTATGTATAATATGAATATACCAAATTACGATTGGTATATATTTATTGATGATGACACATTTGTATTCGAAAACAGGCTTAAAAATTTATTGACTCGTTATGATTCTAATGAATGTTATTATATTGGCAAAGAATTAAATCATATCAAAGAACACTTTTGTAGTTATATGTCAGGAGGGGCGGGTTATGCTATATCCAACAAATTATATTCGCATATTGTATCCTATATTAAAGAAAAAGGAACTAACGAATCATATTATAGTATTGTAAACACCGAGTATCAACCAGACGACCTGTGCATGGGTATATGGATTCAAGATATTGCAAAAGAAAACAAGGTAAACCAAATTAACAATGATTTATTTCATCTAGGGTTACATGAAGACGACTGTCAACTACAAAAAGCAATTACATTTCATAAAGTTACCACCAAAGAACAATACGAATTCTATTATTCAGAATCAAATAAGGAATCCATAGACGAGTCAAACAATGAACCAACAAATATACCAGAAATCGCTTCTACAAAAGACAATACTGTATTTGTATTAATATCTGATGCCACTTATTTTAATAAAGCCAAAAGAACCATTGTTGATTTAAGAAGTAAAGGTAATTGGCAAGGCGATATAGTGTTGATAACAATAGATTTTAATTTACATGCGAATTTCAAGGATTTTTATAATATTACTGAAGTTACGTTTCCTCTGATAGACAAATCTATTTTACTCGCTAAAATCGGTGAAAATGGATTTTCAGACACTACGGATAAAAGAGAAATCAATAAATTAAACCAATGGGAAAAACTACATGTGTTCGACGATTATTTTATGAAATGGTCTCGTGTGGTATATCTAGATGCAGGATTAAGGGTTTTGGACAATGTATCTTATTTGCTTCAATTAGATTATAAAAATAAAATATTAGCGCCAAAAGATGGTAAATTATATGATGACCAAGAATTTAAATGTCAATTAAGTTATGACAAACCAGAATTCATTGATGAATTAAAAAACATGTACGGAGACAACATTTTAAAGTCAAATTATATGCTGAATTGTATGTGGATTTATGATACGAATATTTTGAATTTGTGCGACAAAAAGCAATTAATGGAAGCAATGAATAAATATAGTTTTTGTAAAACAAATGAAATGGGAATTATGAATATAATGTTTCATTTTAAATACCATTTATGGGAGCGGCTTCCTATGAAAGCATCAAATGGAAAAATATTGTTTGATTGGTGTGAATTAAATAATGACGGAACACATTGGAAAGATTATTGCTATATAAAATATCCAGTAACGATTTCTTTTGACGATTGTTAAAGTTCACGATGGTTAAAGTTCACGATGGTTAAAGTTCACGATGATTAAAGGGACGATGGTTAAAGGTAACATCATACAACAACTAAATAACACTATAATAATAGTCATTTATTATATTTTTATTTTTCACACATCTACTCATTTTAGCAGGAGATATGCCTTCTGATGCGGCAGCTGTTGCAATTGTATCCCATGTTGCTAATAGTATATCTGTATTACACTCTCTTTTATAAACTTTTTTGCCAGTTGACGATACATATTTTGGTTTATACTCTACTTGTTTTATTTCCAAACCATAATAACCTTCATTATTTCCTTCAGGAGTCCATACTGTTGCTTTAAGAGCATATGGAGAAGCATTTAGATATTCTTTTATTTCTTTCATATCGTTTTCCGATAGCTCTATACCAACGGATACTTTCCATTTTTGATATTCACGTAACAATACAGAGTTTAGTATTTTTCCGCGGTCTGAAAATTTGCATACTTGAAAGATAAAGTTTTCGACACGGTCGTTTTCTCTCGATTTTTTATATTCAATCGGTTTTAATTTAATACCTACGTATCCGTGATTTCCTTGAATTCGCTTTGGTTTGAATCGAGTATCCAAATAATTTTTTAAAGCGTGAAAGGTTTCTTTTGTGGGTTTAACTTGGTTCCATAAACGATAACGCCCTTCTATATTGACAGATATTTCTTCTACATCTGGACGCACTATGCAAATGCTACTAATAAATTCATTAAATTTTTTGTTCAGCTCGTCTTCGGGTAATAATACATTTTGGTAAACAGACTGGTTCTCTGCATTTGCGGTATTTAAAATTTCTTGTTGACATTCTATTTTATCCTTTAATTCGTTTATCTCAATCGTTTTTTGGGTAAGGGACATTTCTTGACGTTTGATTTGTTGTTTCAAAATTCTATTTTCATTTTCTAATTCTTGGTTTTCCTTCATCAACCTATTGAAATTATCAATACTATATGTCTTAGAGTGAATAATATCTTTAATGTGTTTAGATAATTTGTCAATCGTAAAATTAGTATCGTCATATGCAATAATTTCGGTCTTGTTTTTCCCATTTATTTCGAGAGAACGAATTTGCCTTTTTATTTTCGGATATGTTTTTATTAGATTTTCTATTTCTACTTTATTTTGAACTCTAAACGCCTGCATTAAAATAAAATTAGTATATTTTTTACGATGGTCGGCTATTCTAGTGGCCAAATCATTTGTATGTCCAAATTTAATCAATTTCTCGCCAGCTTCATTGGTATTATCAATCGTTCCAAAATAAATACATTCGGTGTTTAGTGGAAATTGGATAATGATCGCTTGCTCTACGGCCTTTTGTTTTTCTTTTTTTGTATTTTGTAATAAGATTTGTTTTTCTTGTTCTACAGTATGTTTAATTTCTAAAATAATATTTTCTTTTTGTTCGAGTTGCAGTTTCAATTCGGTTGTTTCTTCTTCTAATGTTTCTTGTAAAACCTCCTCTAATTTCATATAATATTCATGTATTTCGGATGCTTTTTTCGTTTGTGCTTTCAAACACAATGATTTAAAACATTTTATAGTTAGCATTATGGTTTGTTTATTTTGACCGCCATGTTGTTTTACTTTTTCTGTTGTATTAAAAAACGCTTTCCCTATAGAGAAAGCGAGATTGGTTTTATAGTCTATATCAAGTTTAAAATGTTTATCTAATAGTTCTTTAGCTCTTATTTTTTGACTAAAACCTAGCCATTCCCATACATCATCCAAATTAACTACAAAATCGATATTTTTATCATAATTTAAGTAACAATAAAAGCTACTAATAAACAGTTGTTGTTCAAATCCACTAAATATTTGTTTAATTTTATCTAGCAATTTGTTATTATACGTGCTAGAAAGTTTTGTAATAGGATTGTTCTCGATGAGTTCTACAATGTTTAGTTGTGACATCTTATTATACAATATATAATAAGATACTCTTTAAGTTACTTTTACCGTTTTTTATTTATAAAAGCGAGTTTTATAAAAGCGGTTTACCACTTATTCGCTTTTTTGACACTAATTCTAGGTCCTCCTCCGCGTTTTTTGGCTGCATTTGGGTCATATTGTTCTTCTTCATCGTCGTCCTTCAGTCCTTTTGATAATTCCCAGAATTCTTTGGAGCCTAATCGAAAATCACCGTGGTCATCCGCTTTATACCAAAACACTTGGTCATGTAATTTGTTGGATTTTGAATTATTATTGATTACCAAGCACTCATAATTCTCTGTGCACTGGTCCATCACCTGACAAAATGATTCAAAGGTTGGAAACATACCTGCGTAATTCTCATAGATTCTTTTTCGGTTGGCAATGTAATTTTCTCTAAGGATAAACACATAATCTATATTGGTACGCAGTGTCGGTGGAATGCCTAAGGGATATTGCATTGTGATGACCAACATGACCTTCCAATGACGGCCATTCATGAAAAGTAAACGCATCATTTTATCACGCGACCACGTATTATCATATAGACAATCATCTAAAATAACAAAGGCTCTGGGGTCAATCGTACTGCGTTTATACGTTTCCATTTCTTTTTTAATTTGTTTCAAAACGGTTCGTTGACGTTTTAAAATATTTTCAATGATGGCAGTATTGTATTCATTATGTACAAACAATTTTGGCACCATTTTTCCGTAAAAACCGTTTCCTTCTTCTGTTCCAGATATTACCGTGCCAATTGGTATTTCTTGTTGATAATAAAGCAAGTCTCTTACCAAAAAGGATTTGCCAGTGTCTCTCTTACCAATTAAAACCACCACAGGTCCTTTATTCTCATTTGGTTTAAAACTAATACTTTTCATATCAAATTTTTTAAGTTCCAAAGTCATTATTATTTAAAATAGAAACTTTTTTTTACCAATTTAAACGTATTGTAGAAAATCTGTAATATCTAGAACATTCTATACTATTGAGAATCATTCTATACTATTGAGAAACATTCTATAGTATTGAGAAATGATTATTGTTTATAATAAGTTAAAAACAAATATAATTTTTATATTAATTAGCTAAAGTATGGTATTTGTAAACTATCAAAAAAGAAAGAACGCTGAACTTTTCAAAAGTTTAGAAGATTCAAATTCTCTTTTTCTATCCAATGCACAAAATTATATTCCAATTTACACTAGATTCTTTTCATTAAATGATACAAACTTTAATAGTATCAATTTAAACCATAAATGGTATATTTATAGTCTTGATAAACAGAACGAAGAAAACCCGAACTTGTATAAATGCAAAATCAATAATCTTACAACGCAAAAGACAATTCATAAAGAAGTATTTTTTAAGCTGGCTCCATTATTAGACCCATATAAATATCTAACAGGAAAATATAATATTAACGATGAAAAAATATTTAATTTACCCAAATTAAATTCCAGTGCCGATGAGTGTCACCCAAAGTTATTAGACACCAATAACTCCGCTTACGTAGATGGGTTGTTTATATATTTAACCAGTAATTTATTGCACAATAATCATTTTATACATGGACTAGATTATTATGGTTCTATTCTAGGCATCAAAAATAATTATAAGATTAATGTGTTTGATGATATTGATTATTTGAATAATTCTGATTTTTTTAATAACAACAAAAATACCCTCTTTAAAATAGACGATTATCAACATTTATTTCAAAATGAAAACAATGCAAAATTGGCACCCATTACAATACAATATAATACCAGCGCGAAGTCCCAATTATCAATAAAATCTTTCGATAATGAGTTATTTGAAGGTGTATTTGAAGATAATACATCGAGTAAAAATAGTAGCGATGTAGATGATATAAATGTAGATATAGACGAGTTACACGAATTCACCAATGATGTAGATATAACAAATACGAATACAATAGATACTGAAAATAACAATGTGGTTAGTTTAAAATCAAATTCGTCTTGTTCTTCTCGATCATCCTATACAGATAGTAACGATAGTAATAATGATAGTAACGACGAATGCGACAATTGTGGAGAATTAGAAACCTTTGACGACGACCGGAATAGTGATAATACAAACAGTGCCAATGACTCTGAAATTGACTCTGAAAATGAATCTGAAAGTGATTCTGATGATGAATCATACGAAGAAGAACAAATATTCGCCACCATACCAAAATTCCCAATCCAAGTTATCGGTATGGAATATTGTGAAAATACATTTGATGATTTAATCTTAAATGAAGACTTAACAAAGGAAGAGTGGTTATCGGCATTTATGCAAATAATTATGATATTAATAACATATCAAAAATCATTTGGATTTACACATAACGATTTACATACGAATAACGTAATGTATAATAAAACCGATAAAAAATACATCTATTATTGCTATAAGAAAAAATATTACAAGGTTCCTACGTTTGGTCGCATATTCAAAATCATCGATTTTGGCAGAAGTATTTATAAATTTGATGGCAAATTATTCTGCAGCGACAGTTTTCAAATAGGCGGTGATGCAGCCACCCAATACAACACCGAACCGTATTTAAACAACAAAAAACCCCGATTAGAACCCAATTTTAGTTTTGATTTATGTCGTTTGGCTTGTTCCATTTTTGATTATGTGATTGATGATTTTGAAGAAATAAAGGATATTAGCAAATGTAAAGACCCCATTAAACGTTTAATTGTGGAATGGTGTTTAGACGATAAAGGTATAAATATGTTATACAAAAATAATGGCACTGACCGTTATCCAGACTTTAAATTATACAAAATGATTGCACGATGTGTGCATAATCACATACCACAAGCACAACTAGAACGCCCCGAATTCGACGCTTTTTCAAAATTTAAAGGAGACGTTCCTGATGATGTTATCAACATTGATAATATACCTTCCTATATGTAAATCTGGTATTTTACAAGCGGAACACAATGGTATAAAATTGTACATTTAGAAATAATAACAATAATATATATAATTTGTTATGGAAGAAATTCTTATTGTCGACATGGTCCCCGAAACCCAATATTATATCGAATATCTTGGTATGGACCGCGATGATTATATGGTTGATAAAAGTTATAAGAATGTGCGGAAAATGGGTACATTCAAACGTTTAGTTCCTTATGGTACTACGAATGCCGCTGAGTTTATAGATATAAAAGACGTGAATAGTGGTGAACCTAGTTCAACATATCCATTTGCAAAAGATACAATGCTGCTTTCGTCACCTCCTTATTATTTTTATAAAATGACTGGAAATAGAGAAAAATATAATGCGGCATTACAAAAGGGATTCGAAAAACTTATTGATGAAAAAACGAATACAAATATAGGCACCGAAGCCAGTCCAAAGGATTATTTCACATCCAAAAAGTTAGGTGGTAGAAAAAGTAGAAAAGGCTGGAAAAGTAGAAAAGGCCGGAAAAGTAGAAAAGGCCGGAAAAGTAGAAAAAGTAGAAAAAGCAGAAACAAGTAAAATAGTAACAGTTACCATGCACAAATGTATAAGTAAATCTTAGTTTGTTTTATTTTTCTTTACAATCGGCGTAATTTGTTATTTATGTCATAATATAATCTTTGAGTTGTTTATATTATGGATACATTTGGTTTTATTATAACAAGACATGTTAATTCCGAAGCTACCAATAAATACTGGAATCATTCAGTAAAAATACTTAGAACATTATACCCTAAAAGAAAAATAATCATCATTGACGATAATAGCAATCAAGATTTCGTAAAAGCAGACTTTAATTATAATAATCTTCAAATCATACAATCTGAATTCCCTGGTAGAGGAGAATTATTACCCTATTACTACTTTATAAAACATAAATTTTTTGAAAATGCGGTAATAATGCACGATAGCGTTTTTATTCACAAAAGAATTAATTTTGACAATTTAAGAGGTAAAAAGGTCTTACCATTGTGGCATTTTCATTCAGACAATGAAAATATAAATAATTCAATAAAAATATCGAGTGTTCTATTGAATTCACATATTTTACAAGACAAATTAAGAGATGAAATAAAAATTGGATTACCACAAGATAATTGGTATGGATGTTTTGGTGTTCAAGCGTACATTAATCATGATTTTTTATTGCACATTGAAAATAAATATAAAATAACTAATATGGTGTATAGTGTATTGAATCGACCTGATAGATGTTGTTTAGAAAGAATTATGGGTTGTATTTTTAACAATGAATGCACTTTATCCATAAAAATCAAATCGTTATTCGGCGATATATCGCAACATCATAATTGGAGAAAATATACATTTGAGAAATATATTGATCACTTAAAAAAAGGCACTACCCCGCATGTAGCAGTGAAAGTTTGGACGGGTAGATGAAAACTGTGCTATTTGTGAGAGTTAGATTCGTTACACCTTTTAACATTTCAAACCCTAAAAGTCTAAAACCCTGGATTATCAGTAAACACTGGCGTAACAGCGGACCCACCCCCTGCACCTCCTTTAAATAGTGGGTTTATTTGGTCAATAACAAAATATCCAGAAACAACACTAAAGTAAACTAATAAGGCATCTCTGATTAACAATTTAAGCGGTTTACTTTCCTTTTCTATAAATCTCATTTCAATAAATTTTGCGATTAAAAATACGACTGAAATGATTGCTGCGTTAATAAAAATATTATTCATTACAATAAATAAGCATAATCTTATTTATTTTAATACGCATTTTATTCTAAAACTTCAATATCGTCGATTATTAAATCTGGCAATAATTCTAGCTGCGGTTCTTCGATATTATGAATATCTAATACATCTAAATTAAATGGCTGGTCTGTAATGTTTAATTTCGAAATATCGTCATCATCATTTTCCATTTCCATTTTCCTTTGTTGATTACGTAATTCACTTATTTCTTCTAAATGAGAAATAGATTTTGGAGCAATTACATTGGCTACATTTCCATCATCACCCTTTACATAATCAATTTCGTTGAAACTTAAGTTGGGTTTGGTTTGTAATCCATGTGCATTGGCATTTACAGTTTCCTTTATAGGTTCCTCAATGATTTCCTCCTTAATCTCTTCTACGACATCTTCTTCTATTGTCTCATCCATATATGCTTTTAGAATTGCGTCTACTGGGATACTCTCTCTCAATGTGTTTAATATACATTCTTGAACTATGATTTCCAATTCTCGGTGATTTTTTTGGATTTGTAATGGCTGAATATTTACTTCAAATAAATATACATTTTTATAGACCTTTCTAGCAACGTTTATATATGTTTTGTGTATAAAATCGTCTAATTTTGGAATATTAATGTCTATCTTTTTTTGTTTCTGACCAACTCGCATCGCAGTTAATATTTTTAACTGTATAATGTGAACACATGTTACTAAATCTTCTAAATAATTACAGCCAGATTTATCACATATTCGTTTTCTTTCTGTTTCTATTATTTGCGAATTCCATTTGGGTATTCTAGAAATCAAATTTTGAAATGTCATTAAATATTTATCATTTTCCCCATTTTCTTTACAAAGCTTGATTGATTCGTCTAAAATAGATTTATAACCGTCAATTATTAAAGGAGTTAAAATTGTAACTAAACGAGAACTCCATTCGTTTTTCGATTCATGAAGAGCGCTAACATTGAAATCATCCATTTTACATAAAACTAATATTTTCTAAAGATAGTTCTGAACTTAAAAAAATAAAATGCAAAATAAATAAAATAAGAAGTTTTTCATTTCTAAATTCTTTTCTTACACGATTAAAGCACATAAGAAGCTCATATCGTTTTTCAAACGTGATGACATTATCTAAAAACCTGGGGTTTTCTAATAGCTGCATTACGTCTAATGAACTATAGGCTTTTTCATATAGCTTTACACACAACAACATTAATTCTTCGACACTATTGTTTTTACTTACTTTTAATAGCTCTTTTTTGAGAGAATCGAGTCGTTTCGTTTTAATATCCTTCAAATTAAACAATTCATTTAAATTATATTGGTATAAATTAACAATAGTTCCATTTATGATGGGTTCAGGGACATAAATTTCGCAAAAACGCGATAATATCGGTTTCATTAAATTATATTTATCTTCTGCAATAATAAAAAAACGTGTGTTGTGACTGAACAATTCAATACATCTGCGTAAGGCGGACTGTGCATCTATCGTTAATTTATCCGCATTTAATAGAATGATACTTTTAAAAATATTACCACAATTCGAATTAATATGGGTTTTTGCAAAGAATTTTAATTCGTCTCTTATAAATTTGATGCCTTTACCGTGTGAACAATTTACATACATAACAAACGATTTAATTTTATCTTTATCATTATCATAAATTTTGTGGATAAATTCGCTGACAATTGTTCTTTTTCCACTTCCTGATGGTCCATGAAATAGAATATTGGGTATTTTATGTATTTCGTGGAAGTAATTTAATTTCGTTTTAATAGATTGATGAATTGGTAATGACATTAGTGAATTACTATAGTAATGTAAAATGTTTTTATATTTTAATATAACGTAATTAATAAAATATCAAAAATTATGCTTTGCTGAGAATATAATTACATAACGATTTATAGTATAAATCATATGATAAATTTGGCAATAACCGTTGTCTATTCATTGTAACAGAACATCCGCCAGTATTTAATGACGAAACATCGAAATCGATTATTTTGTATTCTAATGCTTTATGAATTATTTTTTCCACTTCATTTTCTCTACCTTCTTTTACGTGTAAATGAAGTGAAAATTTGATAGGATCAACTAACCCAAATCGTATACAAGCATCTATAATATGTTCGAATTCTTCTACTTGCAGTGTTCCACATGTATCCGATAAACAAATAGCGTCTACCTTTAATGTATTTAATTTCACTAGTCGATTGATTATAAAATCACAGTCTATTTTACCTTCAATAGGACATTCGGATATACAAGAGACATATAATTTGATAACTGGTGCAACTCTTCTATACGTATTGTTGTTGAGTTCTTCTATCATTGATTGAATCTCACGGTCTGATTCGTCTAAAGTCATTCTCGTGTTCTTAAATTGAAAACTATTGGAAACTGAAGATATAAAGGAAAAATGATTAATGTGGGGATTATTTATAATATTTTGTAAATTTGCTTTGTTAGGAACCAGAACATATTTATTACTTTTGTCTAGCGAATCAGTTGTTTTAGAATTATGTAATAATACATTCATGATTTCCATCGTATCCGCAAATATGGGTAGTACTTTTTCAGATACAATAGAGCCGATTTCAATATTCAAAGGTTTATAATTAAAAATAATGTTGTGATATATTTTCAGCTTGTCGTTGGTGGTAAAATCCTTTTGTATTTCTTTTGGTAAAGCCTGTAGACCATCTCGCAATGATACGTCAAATGGTACTGGTGTGCCTAATTCACTATAAATTCTGTCGTATTTACTATTGGATGAGAGCCATTTTCTAAACGTATTTGCGCATCTGGGATATAAAAAATTTGTTAACATATTTACTCGCTTTACATATGTTAACAAAATAAATTTAACTTGTTTTACAAAGAAATTATATCTTTTTTATGAGATTTTATCATATCTTTTACACAGAGTTTGTGAGTGAATGTGTATATGGGTTCGATTTGAACGCAGATAGAATATCTGGCTGAATACGGTCACATCCGGCACATTCGTTGTAATATTGCGGGGCTCTAATTGCGCCGTATGTTTGCGCGGATGGTGGTAATCCAGATAACCTAGAAAATGCTGGATTAACACGACCATCTAAACGGTCTGAATCGGTCTTAATTGTAGTTAAATTCATTTGCTGATTAAATATCTGAGTGCCGCCTTGGTTTGGTCTATTGGCGATAGTTTGCGATTTAATATCGTTGTTATGTTGTCTATAAGCAGCTTCATAATTCATATCACCATAACCAGTAGCATAACCACCTGCGGCGGTATAATATTCACAACTCGTGGTGTCTCTCTGGGTATTATCTGGAGCAGTATAATTATTTACATAAATACTTTCTTTTTGATTATTAATGTTGAAATTTTGCTCATACAATGTGGTCTCCTTTATGGTCGTTGGTGTTGTATCTTGAGGATTATATACATAACCTTTGGGGACGGCTGGTGCGGCTTCACCATAAATACGAACATTGTTGATGGTTTCGTCTTTACGGGTTGGTTTTAAGATATCCATTAAGGGTGCAATCACGGCTCCAATGGCGCCGCTAAATCCACTTCTTAACGTATCTGGCTGTTTCACGGTTGAACGATGGTTCTCATAATTAGTGTGACTTTTCAAAAAATTATCAGCGTCGGTATGGGGACCACGACCAGCCGCTCTGGAATGGTTGACTCCACCTGGCAATACTTGATGTCTTTTGGATGGTTCAAAATTTTCTGGAGCTGTCGCGGCTTTCACTTCTACCGAGCCAGCTGGCCCCATATAATCCGTTACAATATCGTTTCGTCGAACAACACCCATTTCTTGAATAGGTCTCAAGGTTTCACCTTTTTCAGCTCCAGTAGTCGTTAACCAACGGTCCTGTGTATTGATAAAAAAAGTATCTGGTCTTTGTTTCTCCACACGTCCGAGTAATTGAGTCGTGGGGGCGGTTTTAATGAAGGAGTTGGCTGGACCTTCATGATTGATTAATTCGTATTCCAATTTGGGATTCGTATCAACTCTTAATTGGTCAACTGTTTTAGGTAACCATTTATCACGTGCTTCCATGCCTGAATTGTAACCATTGCTGCCATTGATTCCGTAACCTTGATCTAAACCTGGACCTACCATAACTGTATCAAAAGGCTTGACATTGTTGTTTTTCATACCTGGAACAACGCGTGACTGATAAAAATCACTTTGATTTGGCATACCATAAGCCCATTGCATATTGTCTTCAGGCTTGAATAAAGGCGCTTGTTCAATTTTCTTAATTACCTGGGAGCCTGAGCCAACCATATTATCTAGTACGGATTCGTTTATCGTCATGTCATACGTGCGTCCCTTTACCTTTCCACCATTAAAAGGCACCATATTATTATGTTTAAATTGACTCGAATTTAAATAATTGCCAGATAAGGAATAAATATCTTGAATATTTTGTCCTACTGGAACATGGTTTCGAACTTTTTTTTCATATAAATTTTGGTTAAAATATTTATCCGTTGCTGCATTTGGATTGGGATATTCCTGAACATTATCTACTAATTGATTAATATTTGTTACAGGATAATTTTGTGGAGGAATATTGGTATTTGGTAAATAATTATCGGTCTTTACCCCCAAATTACTTCGAATTCCCATATTTGTATAATTTTCTTGGTTCTGTTGTCTGATTTCTTTTTTTACACAATTTTCGTTTGATTGATTAGATACAACATACATACCGCCTAATGCTATTAAAGGTATTGCTATTTCCATATTTATATATATAGAGTATTATATTTTATTCACATATAATAATCTAAATAATTTTTATAGAGTATTTCTATTTTAACATTTTTAGTTTTACAATTACACCTTTGGTCCTTTATAGTGATTTACAGCTGTTGGTTTGTTGACAAGTATTCGGACCACCTACGTAATTCCCACGAATCAAACTATAACTGGAAGGTAAGTCGTTTTTGGTTTCATTCATGACACATTCTCTCTTTGGTGTAAAATAGTCCTTTTCTAAAATTCTGGTGCTTAAATTATTTTGAAAAGGTAAACAAGTATTTGCTTGAGGGTTCAATGGAGGATATTGCCAATCTACTTGTTCTAAATCGCGATACCACCATGCAGGATTAGTTGCTCTGGATTGTTCGGTGGATAAATTATTACAACTAGGGTATTGAATAGCCTCATTTGGCACATTGTAATTTTTATAGTTATCTTTTCCTAAACAATCTCTTCCGATTTGTCTATTTACCCCTCTTAAATCACTCTCTAAATTGATGGTATTTGTTCGTAAATTACCACCCCATTTTTGTATAATAATTTGAGGGTCTTCCATATAACAAGGATTCGCACCATTTCCTGGAACATTCAAAATCCATCTTCCAGGGTCTGTTGCTTGTTGTAATGATTTTTTTGTTCTAGCGTCATCATATTTAAATCTAGTAAATGCCATTTTATATTTTATATATATTTAAAATATATTTTAAAATACAATATTTTTGTATTGATTTTCTTGCAAAATAATAAAAGCAGGCAAAACCTAAGTAATAAATCTAAGCAATAATCTAAGTAATAAAACCAATATAAAGATAATGTCAAAAGAATAAATAAATTACAATGGATTTAATACCAAAATCACCTACATTATGTTTAAATATGATTGTCAAGAATGAAAGTAGAATTATCACTAGATTATTTGACTCGGTATTGCCTATTATTGATTCTTATTGTATTTGTGATACTGGCTCTACCGATAATACGATTCAAATAATCACCGAATATTTTGAAAATAAAAAAATACCAGGTAAAGTCGTAGTAGAACCATTTAAAAATTTTTGTCACAACAGAACATTTGCAATGCAATCATGCGTAGGTATGTCAGATTATCTTTTACTATTAGATGCAGATATGATTCTTGAAATTAAAAATTTTGACAAGAATATATTAAACACCTCAGATAGTTTTAATATTCTTCAAGGCAACGACTCGTTTTATTATCAAAATATGAGAATTGTTCGAAACAATGGATTATATAGTTATACTGGCGTGACACATGAATATATCAATACCCCTCCCAACAATAGAACTCATTGTTTCGAAAAAAACGATTTATTTATTAGAGATATTGGTGATGGGGGTGCGAAACATGATAAATTCGAAAGAGATATAAGATTATTATTAGAGGGCATTAAAGACGAACCTAACAACGGTAGATATTATTTTTATCTAGGAAATAGTTATCATGACTCAGGACGTTTTGGTGAAGCCATCAATGCCTATAAAAAACGTATTGAATTGGGTGGTTGGAATGAAGAAGTGTGGTATAGTTATTACAGAATTGGTTTATGTTTTAAAAATATGCACAAAATGCATGATGCTATTTATTATTGGATGGAAGGTTATGATTATTACCCAGAACGGTTGGAAGGGTTATTCGAAATTATCCAACATTATAGATTCATTTCCAAACATAAATTATCATATATGTTCTATAAACAAGCAAAGCAGATTTTAGATTTAAACCACAATAGAATAGGTTATTTATTTTTACACGACGAAATTTATACGTCAAAGTTATATTACGAATTTACCATTATAGCTGCCTACGTTGGTATACATAATATAAATTACGAAGTCGTAAAAGTATTAAACAATTCAAATAATGACTCAGAAATGAGTAATATGTTACAAAATATGAAATTTTACAAGGATGTTTTGAAACAGAAAAGAAGGATAACTATGGATGATAAACACGTGTCCAATATTAATAATGAGAATATTACCTTGTATTCTTCGTCGAGTTGTTTAATACCAAATTCTACCAATGATGGATATCACATGAATATTCGATATGTAAATTACTATATAAATGATGGCGGATATTATCTAAATTGCGATAATAATATTATAACGGTGAATAAATATGTTGAGCTCGATAAATCTTTGAACGTTAAAAACGAAAAATGGATGGATTATGTTTTTGACAATAGAAGATATATTGGAGTAGAAGATATTCGGATTTACGACGACGTTTCGAGTGGAAAGAAATTATTTATCGGTACTGGGTTTCATCAAAATAATCAAATTGGTATTGTTTCTGGTGATTATAATATAGAAACCGGTGCATTAAATTACTACGAATTAACACAAAAATTTAGAGACACTGGTTGCGAAAAAAATTGGGTATTTATTGATTATAACGATTCAACTCATGTGGTTTATGATTGGCATCCATTAACAATATGTAAAATTGATGATACCAAAAAAGAATTAAATATTATTGAGAAAAGAGATACTCCTAACATTTTCTCTAGAATTAGGGGGTCAACATGTGGTTTTAAATATTCTAAAAAGGTGGGACAAAATAACAATGGAAATATTTCAATCAATATTACCGAAGATGAAATTTGGTTTGTAACACATATTGTTTCATACGAGCAACCACGACATTATTATCATGTTATCACAGTATTTGACGCAAATATGAATTTATTACGATATTCGGCACCTTTTAAATTTGAGGGAGACCCTATTGAATATTGTCTTAGTATTGTGGTTCAAGATGACCAGGTTTTAATCAATTATAGCACTTGGGATAGAACTACCAGAATTGGAGTGTATGATAAAAATTATATAGATTCGCTCTTAGTATATAATTGATTTTACACCATCGGTATTATTCGCTAAAATATTTTTCATTTTTCAGTTTGTAAAGTATAATAAATAAATATATGCGTTATTTATTATTCGTCGATTATTTTTACATTTCTGCGGACAAACCTAGCACGAACTCCTTATTTTCGTAATATTCAATATTAGTTCTATTATTTTCTAATAAAATATGGATTCTTTCCCTATCATGTTCATTATCAGAGGTTTTCTTGAAATTTATTAAATTGATCACATTTGGTAACAATAATCTATGGTTATTGTAATAATTAGTAATGATATTTTGTTGTATATAATAAAATACAAAATCACAATGAGGATTCATTTCAAAATATTTTGCACAATAACATAATAAACTATATGCCTCTTTGGTTTTATTGTAATCTAAATATTTTTGAGAAGATTTAAATATTAAATCTATATTATGAAATGGATATAAATAATTCGACACTATTCCGTGGTAATCTCCATAATATAAATCGAATAATTGTGGGTTTTCCCTATGAACCATTGTCATCACTGCTTCGTCAATTTGATACCAATTATCATTATAAATTTCTTCTGTTTTATTTTTAAAAAGTTCAGAATACTTTTTCATATTTTCCATGGAACCTGAAAACAAACCTCCTGCCATATTATGATATATACATTGGAAATGCGTTTTGGGTGAATTCGTTTCCGTATAAGGATTTATACATAATTGTTTGATTTTATCTGGGACTTTATGAATCCATTCATAAATAGCATCGGTGCTTTGTGCCACGTGATTAATGCCAAAATCCATCCAAATGAAATGGCTACTATTGAAGGGGTTTCGTTGAATTGTTTTGTCAATACAATCAAATTTATTGTTATTTAAAATGACATATAAGGGTGTTTCGTGTTCTATCTCTCCGTTTAATATGTGAAATGTTTGTTGTAATTCCTGTAAACGAGGTAGATATTTATAAAAATACGTTGTTTTGAAATCGCATACATAAATATATGTGCTATCTAAGAGGTTGGCGTCCTTTCTGGCATTATAAATAGCATCATATGTTTCTTCGTTATCATCTATAAAAATAACAAGTGGGAACGGTAATTTTAATAAAAATTTGCATGAAAAATCGATATAACTGTCTAATTTTCGGTTTCTTTCAGTGGTATTGTTTTCCATACTCCGAATATCATATAACATGGTAACAATTGTTGGAAAGTTAACATTGTTATTGCATTTTGGAAATAGCTCAATAATATCTGTATAACATGTTTCAATAAGAAATGCTTTGTTATCATTTACACCAATAGTTACAAAAATTCGATTGTTATAATTAGCTAATGAACAAGTAAATTCAATGTAAGAATTTTTAAAAAATACGAATTCTTCTGATACAGTTATAGTATTTGTTTTAATGTTAAATAATAACCAACGATGATGTGTTATATTTTTATTTACGTGAATTAAAAAGAGTCGTTCGTATTTATTTATGAATATTCCATTTGTGGAACCGTGATAGCCAACTAATTTATTTTGTATAGTTTCGGATAGTTCGATTTCTTGCAAATCATCGTTATCAATGGATTTTATGATAAATGGCTGTAAACTATATATAACTTTATAAGTATTTGGGTTTGTATTGTTTGCATTGTTTGCATTGTTTGCATTGTTTGCATTATCTTGATAAGGCATCCAATTTTTTTCAACCATATTTGGTTTACAACTGCAAAACTGAGTTATTTTATTTTTGTTTATTTCTGCTTTAAATATGGATGGATTACCACCTTCGTTTAATTCAGGGACAATTACTAATACATTATTTGCATCAATATAACGTATATCTTCTAATCCACTCCAATAAGACGGAAAAATCGGTAAATTGTATTCATATTCCAATATAGTATATTCGAAATGTTCTAGGTCTAATTTATCCGACGGATGTATATTACCAGTTATATTATAATATATTGAATTTGACTTACTCTCGTATAAAGTAAATTGTTTTTCTGGTAATTTTTTATAATTAACACATCTAACTAATATTTGGACATTTCCTTTTTCGTCAATAAATAATGATGGATTCATCTCTACATAGTTATTTATGTTGTTGTATTTATCATTAAAACAAATTTGAGGGATTATAATAGGGATTATATCTTTTTTTGGAAATATTATCATAATAAGTAATTATTATAATATTTTTTAAATGTTAATTTTCAAATTGCATTAAATGTATAAATATGGACCTTTACCTTTTAATATCACCGAGTTTTTATTTGGTTCTATATCAATCACGCAACGTTGACCATGGACTATCCAATTGAATTTACTATTTTACCATATACTTTAAATTTATTATTTTCGACTTCACCTGCATTCAAAATGATTAATTCGCCGTTGTAAATAGGTGTAATGTGCACTGTAAAATCGGTAGCAAGACTGTCGACGTAATATGGTAGTTCTATTTCGGCATATTCGTTGTTACTAATCTCTCCTTTGCCTCTATAATATACACCTACTTCTGGGCCTTCTAAGCAACCGTGCACGAGATATTTTTCTGAATTCTTAGGATGGTCAATCACGAATGTTTTATTACTATTGAAATAATATTGTCCGTTATTAAATCCTACTAGATTGCCGCTAGTATCTACCGTTGCTGGTAATGGTATTGGGAAAGCACCGGTTGGACCAGTAGAACCTGTTCGCCCAGTGGCACCAGTAGAGCCGGTGGATCCGGTTAATCCGGTTGGTCCTGTAGAACCTGTTATACCAGTTGGACCTGTCGAACCTGTGGCTCCTGTTGGACCTGTTATACCTGTTGGACCTGTAGAACCACTAGAACCAGTAGAGCCAGTTGGACCTGTACCAATTGGACCGGTTGGTCCTGTAGAGCCAGTAGAACCAGTAGAACCTGTGGCACCTGTAGGACCTGTGCCCACTGCACCAGTCGGACCAGTAGAGCCTGTAGAACCGGTAGAACCTGTTGGACCTGTGCCGATTGAACCTGTAGGACCTGTGGCACCCGTTGAGCCTGTAGAACCTGTAGAACCTGTTGGGCCGGTAGAACCTGTTGCACCAGTAGGACCTGTTGCACCTGTAGGTCCTGTAGGACCTGTGCCGATTGAACCAGTAGGACCTGTGGCACCCGTTGAGCCTGTAGAACCTGTGGCGCCTGTAGGGCCTGTACCAATTGGACCTGTTGGACCACTAGAACCTGTAGAACCTGTCGGACCTGTTGGGCCTGTTCCAATAGAACCTGTTGGACCAGTAGAACCTGTCGACCCTGTTTGACCTGTTGAACCGGTCATTCCTGTTGGGCCGGTCATTCCTGTTGGGCCGGTCATTCCTGTAGGTCCTGTAGGACCT
>Ga0214921_10000397_pt1 | contig 82819 bp, 68 predicted proteins | sample LL1505_MetaG_FD_177992 | JGI IMG/M metagenome (GOLD analysis project Ga0214921, IMG submission 177992) | Freshwater microbial communities from Lake Lanier, Atlanta, Georgia, United States - LL-1505 | ecosystem: Environmental > Aquatic > Freshwater > Lake | place: USA: Georgia | collected... | reverse complement strand
ATGAAGGTAACAAAGCCGATCGCATCCATTCTCATGGTCGTAAACTCCGTGTAAGGGGTCGCAAACAACTTCACGCTTTGGAGAAAGTTACGCCTTTCTCCCGGCCCCTACACGGTTTTACCCTCGTCGAACTCCTCGTGGTGATCGGCATCATCGGCCTTTTGGCCGCGATCATCACGCCGGTGGTGATGCAATCGCTGACGAAGGCCCGCAACGCCGCGATCAAGGCGGAGATCGACATGCTCCACATGGCGATCATGAACTACAAGAACGAGTACGGGAGTTTCCCGCCGTGCTTTGATTCGCTCACGCTCACAGGCACAGGCCCAGCTGGAAGACATCTAGGCCGAATCTTTCCGAGATGCACGACAAGTTCATCGCAACTGACGAGCCTGCTCAATCCCGTCGGGGGGCCCGCAAAAAGCCCTACCGACATCGTGCCAACAAACGCAATTTCGTTTTGGCTCTCGGGATACACAACCGACCCGCAATTTCCTTTATTCCCGGGGACTAGGCAGAAACTATTTGACTTCGACTCTTCACGCGTTGATGGAACTTCGGGTGTTTATTACCCGTCCGGAAAGCCAGGGAGCCCATACATCTACATCCAACGATCGGAGTATGGAAACACTTGGCCCCCAACTGCGTTTTCGTACACGGCAAACGGTCAAACGTATTCGATCCCGGAGACCACCTACGGCGCGTTCACGATTGCTGCAACCGGCACCTACGCGAACCTTGATACGTTCCAAATTCTCTGCGCCGGCCGCGACGAGCAATTCGGCACCGACGACGATCTGTCCAATTTTTGGCCAGGCACACGTCGCGAGTATCTCGACAGCCTGAAGAACTGACTCATGAGCCCCCACCCCGCCACGACGATGCCGTCACGCCGCGGCTTCACGCTCGTGGAGCTGATGGTGGTGCTCGTGATCCTGTCGATACTCGGCTCGCTGATGCTTGCCGGGCTCAACGTTGCCCGCTCGCGCAGCCTCGCGGAAAAAACCCGCGGCACGATCTCCAAGATCAATGGGGTGATCAACGCTCAGTTCGAGTCTTACGCCGACCGTGCTTCCGCGCCCGTGAAAACGGGAACGGCGGCTCCTGCCGCCGGATCCGAATTTATGTACGACGTGTTTCTAAACACTGCCGCCACGCCGCCGCAGTTTTACGGGCCCCGTGAAATCGGCGGCGCCTGGCCTGCCGCCTCGAGCACGTCCAAAGTGCCGCACGGCGCCCTTGCCCAGCGGCGCTTGCTGATGGTCGTCGAAATGCCCGACTCATGGGCAGATGTCAAAAGCGGGATCGCGGCGATCACGGGCGCCGCGCCTGTGCTGCCCCCATTTGCCCGCACTGGCACTGTCCGCGGCTATGCCGCCTACAAACAGGCTGTGAACCCCACAACGGTGAACGAATCCGCAGAATGCCTATACATGATCGTGGCTCGGTCGGGGTTCGATCCGTACGCGATCGAACAGTTCCGCACCGACGAGATCGGAGACACCGACAACGATGGGGCTCTGGAGTTTCTTGACCATCGGGGAAACCCAATCATTTTCCTCCGCTGGGCGCCCGGATTCACTCCCTATTCAGGGGTTCAGGTCAACGATCCAACGAACCGCCATGATCCGATGGACCCGCTCAAAAAGGATGCTGCTGGATACGCGTTGATCCCCCTGCTCGTTTCCGGAGGGGACGACGGTCTGACGGGTCTACAGGTGACGACGAATGGTTGGCTTCCGTTGTCTCTCACTTCAATCGTCACGACCGGCTCGAACATCGGCGCCCCCGACACGGGCAATCAAACGGCTTACCGCGACAACATCACCAACCACGACGTCCGCTGATCGGACCACCAATGCGACCCGCCATTTGGAAATCCCGCCGCGGCATGACGCTCCCCGAGCTGCTGATCGTCGTCGCGATTATCGGCCTGCTAGCCGTGACCGTGCTCCCGGCCTTGGCCACGACCTCGGAGGCCCGGCGGTCCCGCGAGACCGCGCGGCTTGTAAGCGGCTACTGCGCCCGCGCTCAAGGCGCAGCGATCGGACAGCCAGACTGGACGGGCTTGATGATCATGCCCACTGGTTCTGCGGCATTGGCTTTCGACCTGCGACTCGCCCGCGTGCCGGTGCCGTATACCGGCGCTGTTCTCAACGCGCAGCTCGCCGTTCAAACGGGAACTGCAACGACAGGCTCGACGAACGGAGCGCTTCCCGCCTCGGCCTGCCCGGTTGCCAGCGGCACGACGGCAACTACTTCACCCCTCGAATTGTCGGACATTGCAACAGCCAGCGTCACAAGCGGCGACATGATTCAGTTCGATGGTGCCGGCCCCCTCTACGAGGTCACCACAATCACGACCGGAACGGTTCAGTTTCGGATCCGCGAGTCAGGCTCGAATAGCGCCGGGTTTTCGACCGTGAACCAGCCGTGGCCGGCCGCCACACCAGCCACACACGCCTTTGAGATTTTTCGCCAGCCCGTTCCGAAGGGCCAGCCCTTCGAGATTCCGAACGGCCGTGTGATCGACCTCAACTGGTCGGGATATGGCCCGTCCAACGATCCCAACGCGACAAGTTACACCGCGCTCCAAAGTGCTGTCGGCCAGACGGTTTCGATCGTCTTCGACTCAACGGGCCGCATGCGGCTCATCATGCGGGGCAGCACGCGCGTCACCCCCCAGCACGCCGTCTACCTGCTCGTCGGCCGGCCCGACCGCGTCGGCAACACGTACGCGGCGACCTTGTCTCCCACCGACGACTCGCTCGGGGCCAATTGGCAGTACGCCGACTCCTGGTGGATCGCCATCGATCCGCTCACCGGCACCGTTCGCTCGGCCGAATGCCGGCCCAACAGCGTCACAGTAACCGGATCGCAGAAATTTATTCGCGAGCAACTTTAAGCCATGCCCACGTTCGAGCCAAACCGTCGCCGCGGCATCACGCTTCTCGAGGTGATGATCTCGATCGGCATCCTCGCCGTGGGGCTCACGAGCGTGGTCGCGCTCGTCCCGGCCGGGCGATCAAATGCCGGCCAGGCCTTGATCTACGACCGGGCGCTCACGCTCGCCGACAACGCGCTCAACGACGCGGTGACGTTCGGATGCCTCAAGCTTCACACGCTCGGGGTCGCCAGCGGATCGACGGCAAACACAATCATTCTCGATGTCGCCCCAACTGCCGGAGTGTTGGGAGCGTCCTCTGGCTCACTGGCCCGAAAGGGCATCTTTGCATCATCGGCGGCGGACGCGGCAAACGCCGCGCCTCCGGCCGTACTCGGTCAGTTTCTCCAATTGCGCGACGACATCATCGTTCGATCCGGCACCACCGAAGATGCGCTCCCCAGCTTCCTCAATATCGACGGCGTGCGTGGCTTCGACGGCCGTTTCACTTGCATGCTGGCTCTCTCCCCGCTCTCCGGCACGATGTCGGCAGGATCCCGAGCCCGCCTCACTGCCGTGGTGTTTCACAACCGCGATCTGACTGCTCCGATCGTGAGCGGCACATGGGACGCAGACGGCGCCCTGATTTTCACCCCGGCTACAGACCGCACCCCGGCATCAACGTTCCGCACCGGCAGCGTGTTTGCCAGCGGAGGGCGGTTCTACAGGGCCCGCAGTGTTTCGTACGACGCTGCAAATCGAGCTCACGTCCTCTATTCAGGCACGTCGCTCTTCACGTCGGGCACGGCCCACATCCTGGTCGATTCAGTAGGCGTGGCCGAGCGATTCGTCACGCTCGAGGGCGGCGGCCCTTACTCGCATTAGGCTTCACGATGACTCACTCACCAGCCAAAAGGGCAGCACGCGGGATGCGGCGTGGTGTGTTACTGCTCGTGGTTCTGAGCATGCTCACGCTCTTCCTCATGCTCGGCGCTGCATATCTGGCCATGGCCTCCAGATCTCGCGACATCGCCCGGGCGTTCAGCCGCCTCTCGCTCGACTCCGCCGAAACGCGCATCGACCACGCCCATTTCCTGGATGCCACCCTGCTCACCGTGCTTCGTGGAGGAGCAGCGCCGCAGTTGAGCAGCGGAACCGCTCGCGCCATTTTCACTGGCTCGGCGAATTTCAACTTTGAGTCGCTCCTCGCCGACCGCTACGGCTCCAACCAAACGCTTGTCGGCACGGCGACGGTCACGGGAACCACGGCCGCAACGCCGCTTTACACAGTGACGCTGACATCATCATCCTCACCCCATCCCGCCCTGCTCAACGGCCGCGTGCTGACATTCACGCCGGCCGGTGGTGCCGCCACCAGCCACCGCATCCTGCGGGCGACAGGTTCGGCGGGCTCCTACACGCTCAGGATTGGCCCGCCCCACGGCCGCGATGCGGTTTTCGCGCCGCCTGCAAATTCACCGGCCATCGTTAACGGGCTCGAGTTTTCCGCCGAGGGCCTGGAGAACGAGGAGTTTGACGGCTTCGACATGGCCAAAAACGCGTTCCTGGCCTATCTCTCGCTCGGAGACCTGTCGTCGCAATCGACCTGCAACAAGATGTCGTTCATCCGCCCACTCGATCTGAGCGCGGCCACCGACGCACAGATCCGGTTCGAGTCGGACCCCGCCACCCTGTTGCCATTCACGGCCGACAATGACAACGACGGCGAGCCCGACGGAGTTTTTTTGGACTTCGGATTTCCCAAGATCACGAATGCCGCCGGCCAAGAGATCCAACTCGATGCTTCTGTGCTGATCGTGGACCTCGATAGCCGCTTCAACGTCAATGCCCATGGCTCCCTTGCGCCACGGCTGTATCAGTCTGCGACGGGAACACATACGGGCTGGTCCACGAGCGGCACGATGACCACCGGCACGATCCCTTTTGGAACTGCTGCCATTGGGTCTAACGAATACGTCCCTCTTGGCGCCGGCTACGGCCCCGCTGAGACCAACGGCGACAAGATCGCGTTTTCCCAAACGTTCCGTTTCAGCAGCATGGCCGATCCCAGTGAGGGGCAGGACCCATGGATGTTTTCCATGGCGGGGGGCGGCACCGCGTGCCAGGTTGGAACACGCACCTTTGGCAGCCGGTTTTCATTCAGAGCGAACACGCCGCGTATGCCTTCTCTCGTCGGTCGTCTCGGCGGTACGCCGCCATCGGGCACGAGCGGCTGGAATGTTTTTGGCGTCGGGAATGGCACTTTCAACGCGCTCTCGCTTGGCAAGCCCGGCAAGAGCGGAACGAACGAACTCGTGAGCGCAACCGCCGATCAACTGCAGGCCCAATCCGGCACGACTCAACAGTCATCCTGGCAATACGGCATCCCTGATACATGGTGGACTGGTACGACAACCGCGTTACCCAATGCGACGGCCCGTCAAATCTTCAATTCACCTCCTGACCTTCATGGTCGACTCAAGGTTTTTACAGGCACCCCGGACGCAGAAGCCGCCATACCGACGTTGTCACTCGCGAAGCCGGAATGGGGCGGTGAGACGGTCGACGATCCCTACGAAGTCCTTCTTGGCGAAAATGCACGCCGGGCCGGCTCAGCGGGCGCTGACGATCCCACGTTCACGTATGCAGAGTTGGAAAAGCTGCTTCGTCCATACGACATCGATAGCCAGTTGCTCCCGAACCGGCTGGCGACAATGCTTGGCTCGGCCGCGGAGGAGGGGCGGCTGCTCTTCACCACCGACAGTTGGGATACGACGGTCATCACCGGCTCGGCGGCCCGGCTGATCCGCACCTGGATGGGCAGCTTGCCTACGGGCACAGCGGCGCTCTACGGCACCACCACAGGCAGCGACGCTCCCATTACGGGGGCGCTGGCTGGAGAACTTGCCCGCGGAGAAAAGTTCGATCTCTCTCGCCCGCTCCAGATGGAGAAGCCGTCGAACTCGGGCACGACGCTGTACTCGGGCACCCATCCGTACTACGTGCAACGCCAAGCGTATTTTAAAGACCTGTTCACACTCCTATACGCGCTGACGGGAACAACCGCAATTCCCGCGAACCACCGTGATCTGGCTCAGTGGGCGGCTAACGTCGTGGAATTTGTCGATGCCGATTCGACGATGACTCCATTCGAATACGACCCAAATCTCGCAGACGGCTGGCAAGTCGACGGCGATTTCAACACGAACACGACCGACTTCACGGTTTTTGGAGCTGAGCGACCTGAGCTCGTGATCACTGAGGCGTACGCGTGGGAGCACACGAAATCCGGGACTACCACAAATAGTTTGCTCGTCGCGTTGCATCGCCCTTGGGCGGCAAGGCTGCTTGCACGTAGCAACGCAACCAACATTACCGCCGACGGCGAACCCTGCGACCCTGCACTCGCCGTCGGCGGCACCGGCACGTCAAACCAACTTGCCTTGGGCAAACGCGACGGGGCCGACGACTATCCTCTTTGGCGCCTGCGCCTGGTCAGAGCAGGAACGAGCGCAATTGTTCGATTCGATGATACCGTTGGTGCCGGCACTGGAGCCGCGGCAGACCGGCACGCTCTGGTCTCGGGGTCGACGCCGGCTTCGCTTGCCCCAAACACCACGCTGTTGGTATTTGGCACAAGCGCGTATCGCAACGACGACGGTTGGCAACCAATACCAACTGCATCGGGCACGGGATTTGTGACGGCGATCACCACAGGGTCTCTCGCACTCCCAGGCGGATCCGGCAGCACCGTCGACATCTATCTCGAGCGACTGAGCGACCCGACTGCAGCGGTAACCGGCGGAATATGGACCGCAAACAGCTTGGTGACCGGCTCGACCATGGCATCCGGCACAACGGGATTAACGATCTCTGCCCCGATGTACCGCATCGTCGATTCCGTCACGATCGACGTGGATGTGATCAACGGCAATGGCGGGCCTAGCAGCAAGAAAGCCGTCCGGGGGATGACGGACGGCAACACCTCGTTTTGGAAAACCATTGCAGACAACAGTCGTACCCTTGGGACATTCGGCAACGCCATCGCATCTGCCACCAACGCCGCGTGGTTCCACTGGCCGAATCGGCCGTTGACAAGTCCGATGGAGTTGTTGCTTGTTCGCAACGGCGATGCTGCGGCCTGGCTCGACACGTATGCCAAGTTCACCTCGGCCAGCAATTCGCTGCGAAGCCTCGATCCGCAGTTGCGGCTGTTGAGCGCTGCGTACGTCCCGACGCGTTTTGCCGGCATCCACACGACGCTTCCGGCGAACGGATGGACGAGCACCCACGAATCACTCACTGGCATCTACCGCATAATTCGCCAGGTCAACCAACTCTCCGCCTATCGCGAGCCGGGCCGGACCAATTTGAACACGATCGTCGGATACCCCGATCCCGCCGACGCCACGAGGATGCGTTCTGATGTTTGGAATGCGGTTGTCGCCGGTCCGCTGCCCTCTCCGCCGACTGCGTACAACGACACCAGCTTTGCCGGGCGAATTCGCCGCAAGCTAACGCAGCCCGCCATCCCAGCTCAGCCAAAGCTCGGCATCGCTGCCACGCCAGCTGTCCCCGGGCGAGGCAACAAAAAACAGGCCGAAAGCAATGTGGCGGGCGAGGCGGCCCCAGGAGACTCGTTCGGCACCGCAATCCTAAAAATAAGCGGCACCGATACGTACACGGCCACAACGCTCTCGGGCACAACCTACACCACGAGCACCAACTCCCTGATGCGCACGGCGATCGACCGAAACCCGTGGCACGGCATCTACACCGCAATGCGGCTGGCAAATACCACTACGGTGCGGTCCAACGTGTTTGGAATCTGGGTGACGCTGCGGGAGGCAATTCCCGGCGATCCGGAGTCGGTGAAGTTGCATCGGGCCTTCTACATTGTCGATCGCTCGATCCCGGTGGGCTACGAGCCGGGCAAGGACCACAACGTGCGCGACGCAATTCGCCTGCGGAGGATCATCGAATGACCCGCCGCGCCATGACGCTGGTCGAGATGATGGTCGCTGTCACGGCCACACTCATCCTCATGGGCGCGGTTGCCCAGGTGTTCGCTGTGTTTGGTAGCGCGGTGTCGAACAGCCGCTCGATGCTCGAACTCGATTCCCGCTTACGCGTCGTGGCCAACCGTCTCCGCACGGATCTCAAGGGCATCTCGGCCCGAACGCTGCCTCCACTCAGCCCCGACACGGCCGAGGGGTACTTCGAGATCATCGAAGGGCCGTGGAAGGAATCCGACGTAGCCGATGGAGCTGAAGTCGCCCGCACCGATGCAGATGACGTGCTCTTGTTCACGACCCGCAGCTTGTCTGCGCCATTTGTCGGGCGTGGTCCAAACGGCTCGTTCGAGAGCCCGGTCGCAGAGGTGGCGTGGTTTGCCCGCGAGACGGTCGACCCGAGCGGCCGCCTCCCCGTCACATTCACGCTCTATCGCAAACAGTTGCTCGTGCTGGGCTATGCTGGTGTTTCGCCGTTTTCAGACGGTGAGAATGGCTACACACCGAGCGCATGGCCTTCGTCTTGGCCGGCACACTATTTGGCGTGCGACGTTTCCGCTCGACTGGAAGGCGGAAAACTACGGCCCAATACGCTCGCCGATCTGACGAAACCAGAAAACCGCTTCATGCATCGCCCTGGGAACGTCGTGGCAGGGGCAAGCACGGCATTTCCTTACCTGTTCGTACCGCACATGTGGCCCACCGCGGATGCAACCGTCGACGTCATGGATTCATCCGTTTACAGCGGGGTTCTTCCGGGCCTGATTTTTGACGGCACATCCAGCCGTGCTTCCGAGGATGTCGTGCTGACAAACGTTCTATCCTTCGATGTCCGTGTCTTCGATCCCGGCACGCCCGTCGCGCTATCGCCCTCCGGGAACGGTGTCCTGGTTCCTGGAGACCCGGGCTTCACAAATTCACCTATTGCTTCCGGCGGGTACGTCGATCTCGGCAACGGCGTGGTGACCAATTCACTTTTGGCCACTTCAGGAACGAGTGCGATTCTCAGCGGAACGGTTGGCGGCAGTTTGGCGCTCGGCCCCGGCTCACGAAGCATTTACGACACCTGGAGCACGCACTACGAGTCAGATGGTATCGACCAAGCGAACCCGTCCAGCGCTACTGACCAGGGCTCGAACGGCATCGACGACGACATCGATGGCCAGGTCGATGAGCTTGACGAGCAGGACGGAGTCGCGCCGTACCGGCAGCCGCTCCGCGGCCTTGAGGTCAGGATCCGCTGCTGGGAGCCCTCCAGCCGCCAGGTCCGGCAGGTGACTGTCCGCCACACGTTCGTTCCTCATTAACCGCAAACTGGACAACCAGCCCGAATCGGCCGACAATTCAAATATTCAGGTTCCCCCAATCCGCGAGCGTTCGCTTGCACGGAGACCGTCCCATGCGTGCGTCCCAATCCAAAACCGCCTTTACGCTCGTCGAGCTGTTGGTCGTGATCGGGATCATTGGCACGCTCATAGGGCTGCTGCTCCCCGCGGTGCAGAGCGCCCGAGAGGCAGGGCGACGGAATACGTGCATGAACAATATCAGCCAACTAGGGAAAGCCCTCATCGCCTACGACGGGCAAAGAGGCTCCTTGCCTGGGTGGGTTAATCCATGCATCTCCAGCACGATGACGGGAACCGTCGCTGCAAACAACGGTGTCTTTTACTCCTGGCCCGTTCCGCTGCTGCCGTTGATTGAACGCCGCGACCTGTACAGTACTGCCGAAATAACCGCAAGCGGAACGTTCCCCCAAGCCGCCGCGACCTCCTATCTTGAGGTCTTTAACTGCCCATCATCACCGGCAGACATCAACGGCCCCATGCTGGCGTTCGTGGCAAACAGTGGAACGACCTCAAATCGAGGCGACGCAGTCTTTTTCAAGGCCATCGGTTCATCACCAACACGCATCGGGCTCGACTACGTCGGCGGAGGAGATGGCACGTCCACCACATTGGCCCTCAGCGAAAGAAACAGTTCGGCGCTGGCTTCACCGCTAATCTGGTCGGCAAACGCCACCGGCGCACCTTCGTCGATTGTCTATTCAGGATCAACATTTCCAGGCTTCATTTTGGTGGGCGCGGCTACGACTGGGAAAGTCATCAACGCCACCACCACCCCCGGGACCGTCGATTCGCCAAACTCGAATCATCCCGGCGGCGTGCTGGCCGCCTTTTGTGACGGCCATACGCTATTTCTTCGGGAAACGATCGACGCGCAGATTCTGAGTCAATTGATGACCAGCAGATCACAGGCGACATCCGCCGGGTACAGTAGCCTTCCCCCACTCAACGAAGGTTTATTCAAGTAAGGCGCGGATCAACTCCCTCGGTTGGCGAGTATTGACGGCCAAAACCGCCATTGCGCTCATTCCGCCACCTGGTTCCATTGACGCCAGAGCCCGTGTTGGATCACCCGCACCAGGATTTCCAAAGCAGGCCACCAAGGGCCAGGGGCGTCACTCGGCCGGGCTGATCCCAAACCGGGCAAGAAGCACTGCCGGGGCTCCGATGCCGAGCACGTGCACGGTGCCCGTGAATTCACTGGCCCCGGGTGCGGCAAACCCCGGCTTCGGCGCGACGAACGTGGCCGTGGCATCGGCCCGCACGCAGGCTCCGGGGCGGTCGCCCGTGTCGCAGTCCATCCCGGAGGGGATGTCGACGGCCAGCACCCGCGCCGCCCTGCCCTCTCCGGGCACCTGGCCGCGCACGTCGTTGATCGCGGCAATCGCCGCAGCCACTGCGCCGCGCGGGGCGCCCGTGGCCCCGGTGCCAAGCAAGGCATCGACGATCCAGGCGGCCCCGTGGAGAGCCTGCCGCCATTCGCCGGCCTCCGCCTCTGCGAGATCGACGATCCGCAGGCCCGCGCGGCGAGCCACCTCCGCATTCACGGCCGCATCGCCCGCATAGGCAGCCAGCGGGGCGGCAAGCAGGAGCCGCACTCCGTGCCCGAGCAGTTCGAGATGCCGGGCGATAACAAACCCATCGCCGCCATTGTTGCCCCGGCCGCAGGCAATCGCCACGGGCCCGTCGATGCCAAGGCCGTGCAGGAGCCGAGCCACGCCAGCCCCGGCGTTCTCCATGAGCACGATCCCAGGCAGGCCGTATTCCTCGATCACGAGTTGATCGAGCTTCCGAACTTCGGCGCGAGTGAGTGAGGGCATGACGTTGCCATCGTAATCGAGCTATTGAGGACAGGCTAAAGCCTGTCTTACACCGTCGAAAGCCGTTCACATGCATGTGTTCACCTGTATACTCTTGCGAGGTGTCGTACACTCGCACCAAGGAGTTCGAGACATGGCCACGATTCCCCAAATCCGTAACCGGCTGCTCGAAGGCTTTCCCGAGAAGCAGGCCGACCTGCTTGCCCACGTGGTGATCGAAGCCCACGACGACCTGGTGAACCAGGCCGACTTCCACGCCCTGACCAGCGTTGTGAAGGAGCTCGCCGACTCGCAGCATGAGTTGGCTGACGCGCAAAAGCGCACAGAGGAGCGAGTGGAAGAGCTCGCCGGCGCCCAGACGCGCACCGAGCAGATCCTCAGCGAAGTCGTGACCACCCAGAAGAAGATGCTGATCCGGCTCGATCGCCTCGATGGCCACATGCTCGAAGACCAGATCGCGAAGAACCTGCCGGCCTTCCTGGGCCGCGAGTTTCGCAGGTGCCGCGTGCTCCAGCGGGCCGAGTTCGTCGAGAGCCTGGAAGATCGGCTTCCGGAAGACGCTCTCGCCGACCTCATGCGGGCCGACGCCATCGCCACGGCCAAACGAGCCGAACAACTCGTGCACATCGTCGTGGAAGCGTCGTGCACGGCCGACTCCGACGACCTCGACCGCGCCGTGCGGCGGACCGCAGCCCTCGCCCAGGCTGGATTCACGGCAATCGGGATCGTGGCCTGCGAGACGATTTCGCCACAGACGCTCGACGCCGCCCGCAGCCGCGGCCTGCGCGTGCTGACCAACGGCTGGCTCCTGCCCGAAGCGGCCTAGCGGAAGAAGTCGTCGTAGTCGGCGTGCTTCTTGGCCATGCTCGAAAGGATCGAGAACATCAGCGCCGTGTTGAGCCCGCCGGCCAACATGCCGTTGGTCGCCTCCACGGGCTCGAGCACGCGGTTGGGCGAGACGAGCACATGCTTGCCCGTACCCAGCGTGGTGTACGTCGGGGTCGGGCATGATCGCAAGAAATACCTCAGAACAGTTTCCAGACGCAAGGCAGATGAGCCTGCCACCCCACACTCGGAACAATCCCAAATCGATGCGCGTCTGATTCGTCCCTCGCAGTGGCGAAACCCGTCCGGTAGAACTTTCAGCGATGCCTGAAACGCGCCCCGACTCCGCCGCAGTGACCACCGCCCAGCCGCTCCCACGAGGGTGCGACAGGATCACCATCCGAGCCCTGTACGGACCGAGCCTCCACGCCGATCGACCGGTCGTGGTGCTCACCTGGGACGAGATCCACGAGACGAGTGTTCCATGGCCACGCCTCTTCGCAACGGTCACCGATCTCGCGATCGGCATCGATGCGCCTGATCTGGCCGCAGCCGCCCAGGCCGACGGCGTGGCATCCCGCCGCCACCTCGTGGCCTGCCTCGCCCAATGGCTTGATTGCCGGGCCGCGCCCACGCCGCATCCTGCTCTCTTCGTCACGACCACCCGCTCCGGCATCCATTCGGCCGTGGCGGCGTCGTTCATCGACGAGGTGCGGACCGCCGAAATTCTTTCAGCCGCGTGGGGCCTGGCCGACATCGTTCTCAGCCGATGCCTCGCGCCGGCGCCGGCCCAACCGCCAGCGCCGGCGGTCACGGCGGCCATCCGGCAGCTGCGGGAGACCGGCACGATTCGTGCGGAAGCCGGGACGGAGTTTGGCATGTTCTTCGTGCTGGCGCGGCACAAGGGAATCCCGTCGCTGGTCATGCCCCACACGAAAAAATTCCTGCTGCTCGGCGAGGGCGCCAGCGGACGGCTCATGCAGAGCACGAGCAACGACCGCGATTCGGCGGTGGGCACGGCGCTCGCGATCGACAAGTTCATGTCGAACGCCGTGGTGCAACGGCTCGGCCTGCCCGCCATGCGGCACGTGATGGTGCCGGCCGCAGCCGCCGGGGCCCTCGACACGGTCGCCGCGCAGGCGGCGCGAGAGGTCGGGTTTCCACTCGTCGTGAAGCCGGTCACGAACGGCAAGGGCACCGGCGTGTTCACCGGAATTACGAGCGTCGAGGAGTGTGCGGCAGCGATCCGCGAAGCGTTGAAATACTGCCCCCGCGGCGCCCTCGTGGAGCGACAGATCGCGGGCGACGACCATCGCCTTGCCGTGGCGGGCGGGCGGTTTGCATGGGCCGTGGCCCGCCGCCCGGCTGCCGTGACCGGCGACGGCGCGAGCACCATCCGCGAGCTGATCGACCGCGAGAACGCGAGGCGGCGGTCGCTCACGGGGGCTGACCGGCCCTTTCAATCGTCGATCGACGTCGATGCCGAGCTGACCGCGCATCTCGCCAAGCAGGGCCTGTCGCTCGACAGCGTGCCGCGGGCGGGAGAAGCGGTGGCGGTGCGCGGCATCTCGAACGTCTCGAAGGGGGGCACGTATGAGGACGTGTCGGACCGCGTCCATCCCGACAACCGTGCCATGGCCGAGACGATCGCCGCGGCATTTCGCATGGACACCATGGGCATCGACTACATGACCACCGACATCACGCTGTCGTGGCGCGAGGTCGGGGGCGGCATCGTCGAGGTCAACCAGACGCCCGCAGCCGGAACGAACGTCTATGTGAAGGCGATGCTCGCCCACATGTTTCCCGAGCGAGCGCCTGTGCGGGTGCCCTACGTGATCTTCGTCAACGACCACGCCGGCGGCGCGACGGCGGCGTGGATGGCGCGGGCCCGGGCCCAGGGGTATCGGATCGGCTCCCTCTCCGCCACCGCGACGGCGCTCGACGACGAGCCGCGCGGCAAGCCCCACGACGGGCTCAATGAGCGACTCTTGTCGCTGATCCTCGACCCACGCGTGGGCCTGCTCGTGGCTCGCCTCACGAGCGACGACATCGCCCGCGAGGGCCTGCTCCGCGAGGTGGTCGACAAGGTGTTTCTCGGCCCGGACGTCGCTCCCGAGGTCGAGCGACTTCTCCGCAGCCGGAGCCAGGAAGTGCTCCCCCTGCCCTCGTAGCCATAAAACGCCTGCGCAGCGACGCCCCGAACGGCACCCTCGACGCGGGCTGCCACGGGCCTACAAATAAGGGGAAAGGCGGCAGGCGCGACGCTTGCCCCACAGACCATCCGGATGAGCACCGTGCCGTCTCACACGCTCCTCGCGCCCGCACATCTCCGCATCGACCTCGGCGACGCCCGCGACCGGCTCGTTGGGCATCGCCTCTATGGGCTCGTCAATTCCCCGGACCGCATGCGACGCTTCATGGAGCAGCACGTGTTCGCGGTGTGGGACTTCCAGTGTTTGCTCAAGGCGCTCCAGCAGAAGTTCACCTGCACGACCGCTCCCTGGCTGCCCACGCCCGACCGCGAGGCCCGGCGGCTCGTCAACGAGATCGTGCTCGACGAAGAATCGGACGAGCTGCCCGAGGGGGGCCATGCCTCGCACTTCGAGCTCTATGTGGAGAGCATGGAGTCGGCTGGGGCCGACACGCGGCCCGTCGAGCAGATGCTCGCCGCCCTCGGAGATGGTGCGTCCGTCGACGACGCCCTGGCGGCAGCCGACGTCGCGCCCGCCGTGGCCAACTTCGTCCGCACGACCTTCGCGGTGATCGACGCCGACTCCACGCCGGCGATCGCGGCGGCTTTCACCTACGGCCGCGAAGACGTGATCCCCGACATGTTTCGGCACCTCGTGACGGCGCTCGCCGAACAGGATCCGGCTGCCTGGGGCCGATTCCGCTTCTATCTCGAGCGGCACATCGCCCACGACGATGCCAAGCATGCGCCGATCTGTCGCCGGATCGTGGCCGGCTTGTGCAGCGACGACGAGGCAAAGTGGACAGCGGCCTCACGCACCGCACGGCAGTGCCTCGAAGCCCGCATCGCCCTCTGGGATGCGATCGCCGACTCCTTGTAGGACAGGCCCGTAGGACAGGCTTCAGCCTGTCTCCGCCCTCCCCTACCGCCGCCAGAGCAGCTGCAACGACAGCCCCAGCCCCGGGTCAAACGCCACGACATCCGTGCGGCCCGACGTGAAGTTCGTGCCCTGAAACAGCGACCGATCGAAAAGATACGCGGCCGTCAGCTCGAGGGCGAAGCCGCGGCCGAGCGTCTGCTCGAGCCCCGCGGCCGCCCGCTGGTCGAACACGTAGAACCGCTCGTCGTCGAGCAGGCGATCGGCCAGGAAAAAGATCTGCGTGTCGGTGCGATAATAGGCGAGGAACGCCAGCCGCTCGCCGAGACGCCGCCGCGCCGTGGCCGCGAAGTTGACGAGCGGAAAATAGTTGGCCGTAAACGTCCAGTCGTCGTCGGGCCGATATTCGATCGCGGCCGGCACGCCGATCTTGGCTTCGAACGTGGCGTCGGGCCGCCACACGTAGGCGAGGCCCGGCAGCGGATAGGGCAGCTGCGACGTGGGCGAGTAGAAGAGGCTGAAGTTCCACTCGTCGCGGTCGTTCTTGGCGGGGCGGTTGTAAAACGCGATCGCCATCAGCGTGAGATCACGGCCGGCGGCATACGGCCGGTCGCTTGCCGAGCCAAAGAGAAACGTGCCGCCGACCGTGGCCCCGTCGGCGAGCGGCCGGACGTGCATGAAGCCCGTCTCGACGAGCCACAATTGATCGGGCACCGGCTGGAGTGAATTCGGCAGGATCGCGTCGGTGGCCAGTTCGAGCCGGCCAAACTTCGCGATCCCGAGCCACAGCGGCCCGCCTTCCTGTGGCGTGACGAGCGGGGCGGCCACCCGGGCAAACTGCGCGTTCATTCCGAGCGTGTTCGGCTGGCCGCTGACGTCCACCGCCGGCGCCCAGAAGCCGCCCAGGCTCACCGGCGCCGACGACCCAAAGGGCGACTGGCCAGGGCGCCGGGCCGGCCCCTGCGATGGAGCGACCGCGGCAGGGTCGAGATCCGAGACCGGCTCGTTGGCGAACAGGTCTTCTTCGAGATTGAAATCGACGGGCGGGAGGAGCGCGAGGCGATCCTCGCCGGCGGCCCCGCTCCCGAGAGCAGCCACCAGGGCGCAGCACCACACGACACATACGAAGCGGGCACGCACGAAACCCATCGGTCGGGAGGGTACCGATGGGGCCGTCATGCGACAAGGCGGCGTGTGCCTGCAGAGAACAGGCCGCAGCCTTTCCTACGACGCCGGCGGCGGGTCGATGTCGAGTGCCGGAATGCCGGTCGAGGTGTTGATCACGCCGGTGGTGTTGCCGCTCCACGTGGTGTCGATCACTCGTGTGGCCGTGCAGTTGCCCGTGGCCAGCAGGCCGATCACGTTGTTGGAGATCGTCGCACTCTGGATCAGGAACGACTGCACCCCTGAGAGCAGCACGCCCGCCCCGCCGCTGGCCCCGCCGGTCGTGAGTGTGAACGTGCTGCTGATCACCGCCGAAACGCACTCGCCCGACGCGTTCAGGCCCCACACCTGCGAGCCGGTGACGGTGGCCGACGTGATAAACAGGCCGTTCGCGGCCGAGAGCGTGATGCCCGTGGCAGCGTTGGCGATCGTGGTTTTCGTGATGCTCGACCCGGTCAGTGTGCCCACGGCCAGGATGCCGTCACGGAAGTCGCCCTTCGAAGCATCGCCGCCGCCCACGATCCGGTTGTCTTCGCCGGGCGCATCACCACCGATCACGGCGTTGGTCGTGTTCACGAGTTGGATACCCACCCGGTTGCCCTCGAAGTCGTTGTCATACACCCTCGTGTTCGTGGTCGTGCCCGTGGCAAACAGGCCAGCGCCCGTGCTGTCTTCCACGAGATTGCTCCTGATCACCAAGCCGGCAGCATTCGCCAGATAGATTCCATGGCCAAGGGCTCCGAGCCCGCCCGATCCTGTCACGGTGTTGTTCTGCAACCGGCTGCCCGTGAGCGTGCCCGACGCATTCACGCCGAGGAATTGAGCACCGGTGATCTTGTTGTCTTCGCCGAGGAAACCCGTCGCGTTCTCGAGCGTCAAGCCCGTCGTCACGTCCGAGATGTCGGTGCCCTTGATGCTCGATCCCGTCGACGTGCCGACCACCTGGATGCCGTCGCGGTACACGGCGTTGGCCGCATCGCTGCCGCCGATCACCGTGTTCCCATCGTCCTCGCCCAGGCCGCCTATCACGGCGTTGGTGGCGTTCATCAGCGTGATGCCCACCCGGTTGCCGTCGAGCAGGTTGTTCGTCACGGTCGTGCCGGTGGTGTCGCCGGTCACATAGATTCCAGAGCCGAAGCTGTCTTCGCCAAGGTTGTCGTACACCGCCAGATTCTTGGCGTTGTCGAGATACATGCCGTGGCCGAGGCCGCCGCCGATGCCAGTCGTGCCGACGATCGTGTTACCCTGGAACTTTGAGCCCGCGAGGTCGCCCGTTGCGTTGAGCCCGAAGAATGTCGCACCTTCGATCAACGTCTCGGTGATCTCGATACCCTGGGCATCCCGCAGAATCACGCCCGTGTGGGTATCGAAGATATCGGTGCCCGTGATGCTCGAGCCAGCCGAATTACCAGTCACGAGGATGCCGTCGCGGAACTCACCCTGAAACGGGTCGCCGCCGCCGATGATCGTGATCCCCTCGGCTTTGCCCAGCCCGCCGAATACGGCGTTCGTGGCGTTCTCGAGGAACATTCCGATCCGGTTGTCGGTGAACGTGCCGCCGTGTACGACCGTGCCCGACGTGTTGCCCGTCGCATAGAGGCCGGCGAGCGTGCTGCCGTCAACCTCGTTGCCGATGATGTCCACGTTGCGGGCACCGTTTAGATAGATGCCGCTGCCGAGGTATGGGCCGTCGCCGGTGTTCGTCACCGTGTTCAAGACGATCTCCGTGCCGTCATTGTTGCCCGTCACGCTGATGCCGTACTTCAGGCTGGAGTCGATCGCATTGAAGGCCACGCCCATTCCAGTGGCCTTCGAGAGCGAGATACCGATCGTGTTGTCGCTGAACTCGTTGAACACCACCTCCGTGCCCGTCATCGTGCCCGATGCCGAGAGGCCCACCGGGCTGCCGCTGATGAAGTTTGGAGAGTCTTCACCGTAGCCTCCCACGGTCAGGTTCTTCGCCGACTGCAGCGCGATGCCCACCTTCGTGTTGTCGATGAACTCGTTGCCCGCCACGACCGTGTTGGTGAGGTCGCCAGAGGCACGCAGCCCTTCGTTGTTGTTCTGCACGACGTTGCCTGCCACGCCCGACGGCGGCACCTTGGAATCTTCGCCGGAGCCGAACGTCAGCCCGCGGACGCTCGCGAGCGTCGCGCCCGTGAGGTTGTCTTCGATCAGGTTGCCCTGCACGAAGGTGCCAGTGCTGTCGCCCGTGGCCCGGATGCCCTCGCCGTTGTCAAAGATGTGGTTGCCGAAGGTGTCGCCGTCTTCACCGGGAAAGAAATTGGTGCCGACAAAGAGGCCCTTCGCCGCGTCGATCATCACGCCGACCGGATTCTCCGAGATGTCGTTGTTGACGACAGCGGCATTGCTTACGCCCGTGGCATACACTCCCGCAATCCCGTTGCGGCGGATCGTGTTCACGGCTTCTGGGCCAGAGCCAAAACGGATGCCAACGCCGAGTGAATCAAAAGACAAGAGCCCCATGCCGACAAAAGTGCCTTGAACGTCTTCCAGACAGACACCGTACGCCGCGTTTGATTCGATCTCGTTGCCGAGCACGAACGCCAATGACTGGCCAGTGGCACAGACGCCCGAAGCGCCGTTGAGATTGATGAAGTTGATTTCGCTCGGCGACCGACCGCCCACCTGCACGCCAGAGGCGTTGTTGAGCGTCACGCCGTCGTCGCCATTCTGCTCGATCGTGTTGCCGCCGACGAGGGAGAAGATTTCCGGGCGGTCTTCCGTATCGACATCGACGTCTTCGCCGGAAAACAAACCGTTTCGGAATTCGACGCCGTCGTCGCCGTTCTGGCGGATGATGTTGCCGAGTACGTCAACGGGGAAGCTACTTGTATCCTCACCATCGATGCCGTCCGCGGCGACATATACGCCGTCCTCGCCGTTCTCGTAGATCTCGTTGCCTTCGATCACGCCGTTCGTCTTGGAGAAAAAGACGCCGTTCTCATCGTTGCCTCTGATGATGTTGAACGAGACGAGCGCGTCCTCGCCACTGGAAAAGTCGATGCCGTCAGTGCCGTTGTACTCCACGAGGTTGTCGGTGATCTCGACGCGGTCGCTGCCGTATACATTGATGCCACGGACCGCGTTGTCGTGGATCCAGTTGTTCTCGATGAGGACATCCTGGCTCGAATACACGTCGACGCCGTCCCAGCCGTTGTCGGCGATCTCGTTGTCGACGACGTTGACAAACTGGCTGGATTCGATGCCGACGCCATCGTTGACATTGCGGACGATGTAGTTGCCGAGGCCGTCCTCGCCGATGTCGACGTTGAGGCTGATGTAGATATCGACGCCATTGCGGCCGTTGGCGGCGACGTAGTTGATCTGGATGGCGACGCCGTTGCCGTTGATCACCTGGATCCCGTCGTTGCCGTTGCCGAAGTCGTTTGGCGAATCCTCGCCGACCGGGTCGCGGCCGACGAAGTTGCCGGCGATCAGGGCGCCGGAGAGGTCGCCAAAGCTGGCGGCCCGAATGCCCTCGAGGTGGATGCCGTCAACCTCGTTGCCGACGATGACGTTGCCTTGAATCTCGATCCCCTGGACCGTGCCGGAGCTCGGCGCGCCTTCACCGGTGGCGAGCACGCTGATGCCGCTGCCGGCGAGCGAATCTTCGCCGTTGCCGAAGATGTAGTTGCCGAGCGTTACGGCGTAGGGTGAACCCGGGACGTCGCTGAACGTGAGCGTCGTCACCTCTTCGACATCGTCATACGTCACCGACAGCACCACGCGGGTGATCAGTGTGGCGGTGGCGACATTGGTGGGATCGATCACATAGCCCAGGCCGATTCGCTGGCCGGGCAGGATTTCGGCCCGCGCGTCGCCCTCGATCGCGACCGTCGTGGTCGTCACGCTGGTGATCCCGAGCACCGCGCCGATCTGCACAGGGTTGGCGCCGGTCGACGAGTCTTCGACGTAGATGCCGTGGTTGGAGTTCTCGACGATGTTGTTCGAGAACACGAGCGTGCCGTGGGAGCCGGTGACGATGTCGATGCCGTTGCCCGCATCCTCGCCGTTATTGAACACGATGTCGTTGTTGATGATCCGGATGTTTTCGCTGCCGTCGATCCGGATGCCGCCAATCCCGGCCGAAGCCCTCTGGAGAATGGCGCCATTGTTGGCGATGTAGTTGTCGAAAATGAGGATCGAATCTTCGCCCGTGTCGACCGTCACGCCCTGCACGCGCACGCCATAGGCCGCGTTGTATTCGATGTCGTTGGCGACGATCTCGGTGCCGGCGTAGCTGTAGAAGCCGTCTTCGCCGTCGATCGTGATCCCGTCGTAGGAGTTGCCCAGGTCGACGAAGGGACCCACGCCGTCCTCACCGATCGTGTTCTCGGTGATCAGGTATTCGCCGCCGCCCTGGAGGTAAATGCCGGAGCCGGCGCCAAGCCCATCCTCGCCGTTGGCGACGATGGTGTTGTTCCTGATCTCCACGCCCGTGCTGGCAAAGCCGTAGATGCCGTCTTCACCGTTGCCAGCGATGATATTGCCCGCGGCGCCGCCGATCACAAACGCATCTTCACCGTCGAGGTTGCCGGCAACGCTGTCGAGGTAGATGCCGATGTCGTCTTCGCCGATCAGGTTGTCGTCGATGACGGTGCCGGACAGGTCGGAAACGGCCCCGGTGTCGTAATAGTTGCCGGCGTAGATGCCGTACGTGTTGGAGCCGAGATAGAAGTTCTTGATCTTGGAATTCGTGGACGAGCCATCGATGAAGATGCCCGCGCCGTCCTCACCGAAGCCGGTGATTTCGCCACCGTTCGAGAGATCGACGTCGTTGACGCCGTCGCCGATCGTGAAGCCGTCCTGGAACGAATTGACCGACGTGCCGTCGAGATACGTCTTGCCCGTGACGGTGACCGACTTGGCCGAGTTGATCACGACGCCGAGCAACGCCTCGTCTTCACCCGTGCCGCCGATGTCGCCGGCAAACGTGATCACGCCAGTGCCGGCCGCAAGCGTCAGCGTGCCGCTGCCGTCCTCGCCGAGGATGTCGTCGAGGAAGTCGATGTCGCCGGCGCCCGCGCCCGTGCTGACGTCGACGTCCGTGCCGCCGATCACCGATATGCCGTTGCCGTCCGTCTTGCCCAGACCGATGTTCGTCTTGGTGGTCGACAGGTAGAGCGGATCGCCGAGGCTCGCATCGTCAAGCTGGATCGTCGGCGAGTTGATCGCAATCCCGAAGCCGGTGAAGGTGGAGGCCGAGGTCACCTGGACGTCGTCGGTGATCTTGGTCGTCTCAATCTCCTGCGGGACACTCAGGCTGGCTGCAATCGCGCCGCCGTCACGAATCTCGAAGGTCTGGTTCGTACCGAGGCCGCCCTTCGAGTCGAGGACCGAAATCGACTTGACGTCTGAGGCAGGGAATGCCTTGTACAACGTAAGTTTGTCGTAGACCTCGTACTCGCTCTTGACGGTGTTGAGAACGAGGCCAGCGGTATCGTCGTCAGCCGTGAGGTTGATGTCGAGTTGGCCCGAGATCGCATTGAAGTTCGTCGTCACGGCGAGCATCTTGCGCGGGTCGAGCGGCTCACCGCCGGCAAGCGAGATCGCATGCGCGGCGCCGCGGGACTTGAGCGTGTGGTTCGTGCGGGAGCGGCGGTACGTCGCCTTGCGGCTGGTCATTCCGAGAGTGCCCAGCCAGGAAGAAAGGTCGCGACGCATGAGAATGCTCCTGAAAACGAACGAACGGAAAGATTCGATGATTTGTGTGGGCAGGACGGCCGCTACGGAGCCTTCCTGCAGATCAGCGGAGTGTAGGGGCGGGCAAGGGCGGGTGTCAATCAACCGTCAATCTGCTGGTTTCGACCGGCATTCGCCCCATGGACGCTAGGGATCGGCTATGGTCTTGAGGATGACGGCCAGGGCGATCACGTTCGAGGGGCGGTTTACAGTCGTGCCGGGCAGTCTCCCCGGTATCGGTTGCCCAAGCCTGCACGCTTTCGTTTGGATTGCCGGCGACGCGAAGCAAAATCAGGACGGGATAGAACGCGTCGATGCAGTGATCAGGGGACTTCTGCCCGCTCTGCCGCAGCCAGCCCAAGGCTCGCAGTCGCCGCAGCTTCCGGCAGCGCTGCTCGCCTGGAACCGCCGCGTGCAGGAGGCGGCCGGCTGGCCGACGTCGATCGACGGGGGCGTGGAGCAGGACGCGGCACGCGAGCAGTCGGAGCGGTTTGGCATCGCGGTGCCGTTTCTCGAGGGCTGCGCCGAGGAAGCGGCACAAGCGTTGACATGGGTGATCGATGTGGCGAACGACGCCGTGGGCGGTACGGCGATCGCCGCAACCGCAGCCCGGCTCGGCCCGCTGCTCGAACGACTGCGCCGCGTGGGCCCCCAGGGGATGAACACGAGCCGATTCCTGGCGGCGGCAGCGCGAATGGGCATTCCGACGCGGCGGGTCGTCGGAAACGTCTATCAATTCGGCCACGGGGCGGAGGCCCGGTGGCTCGACAGTTCGTACACCGACCAGTCGGCCTGCATCGCCTCGTCGCTCGCCCGCAACAAGTTCGACGCTGCCATCGTGCTGCGCCGGGCCGGCGTACCCGTGCCCCGGCATGAAGCGGCCGCCACGCCAGAGGCGGCCGTGGCGGCGGCCGAGCGGATCGGCTTTCCGGTGGTCGTGAAGCCGATCGATCGCGACGGCGGCAAGGGCGTGGCCGTGGAATTGGAGCGGGCCGACGCGGTGCAGGCCGCGGCGGAGGCCGCGCTACGGCTCTCAAACACGGTGCTCGTGGAGCAGTTCATCCCCGGCAACGACTACCGCCTGCAGGTGCACCGTGGCGAGGTGATCTGGGCCTCGCATCGCGTGCCGGGGAGCGTGATCGGCGACGGCGTGCAGTCCGTCGCGGCCCTGCTCGCGGCCCTCAACGCCGAGCCGGCCCGCGGCGAACCGGGGTCGGCGGCGCTCCTGAAAAAAATTCCGCTCGACGACGAGGCGCGCGACCTGCTCACGCGGCAGGGCCTCGCTCCCGACGCCGTGCCGGAGGCGGGCCGGTTTGTCAGGCTGCGCCGCGCGGCCAACGTGGCCAGCGGCGGGCGGGCCGTGGGCGCGCTCGAACAGGTGCACCCCGACAATCTCGCGCTCGCGGCCCGCGCCGCCGAGGCGCTCCGGCTCGACCTCGCCGGCGTCGACCTCTTGATCCCCGACATCTCACGATCGTGGCTCGAAGGCGGAGCGGCAGTGTGCGAGGTGAACGCCCAGCCGCAGCTCTGGCCGACGCTCCCCGAAAAAATCCTGGGCCGGCTCGTACGCGGCGACGGGCGGATTCCGGTGGTGATTGTCATGGGCGGGGCGGATCTCGCGCCGTGGCATGCAGCCCTGAACCGGCGGGCGGCAGCCAGCGGTCGGGCCGTGGGCTGGGCGACCCGCGCACACGCGACCCTCGCGGGCGAAACGATCGTCCGCGGCCCGACGAGCCTGCTCGCGGCCGGCGAGGCGTTGCTCTTCGACCGCCGCACGCAGGCCCTCGTGGTCGCCGTCGAGGACGAGCAGATCCTGCGCACCGGCATGCCCTGCGACCGCTGCGACCTGCTCGTGCTCGGCGGCGGGCCAGCCGACGATGCAGCCTGGCCGCGGTGGCGCGGCGTCGCCCAATTTCTTGCCCGGTTCCTCGCCCGAACCTGCCCCGGCCGGATCGTGGCGGCGGCCGACGAACCCCGCTGGCAGCCGCTCGTGGCCGCTTTGCCGGGGCGGCCGGTCGAGCCGCTTGCCCGCGAGGAAATCGAGCGGATCATGATGGCCACGCTCCTGGTCGATCGCACCACGGCGTCGCTTCAAGGGCCGTTCTGATGCCGCCTTCGCCACCCGCCCCCTCGGCACGCCTCGGCCCCGACGAGATCGCGGCCTTCTTGTCGCCCTATCTCGCGGAGGGTCGGCGGCAGGAAGTGTGGCGGATCGAGGAAGTGACGATCGACGGCCAACGGCTCGAGGCCCGCGTCGGCATGACGCACGTCTACGAGTCGGCCAGCGACCCGCACGGGTTTCACCTCACCGCCTTTTCAACGCTCGAGTTCGTATCGCAGCTCGTGATCATTTACGGCCATGTGTGGGCCGGGCTCGACAAGAAGACCCGGGAGGGATGGCTGCTCGAAGCGTCGATCCGCACTGAGAAGGCGATCCGCGCGCGGGACGGGATCCAGGTGACGGTGCTGACGAAGTCGATCCGCAAGGTGCGCGACAACCTGATCGGCACGTTCGAGTTCACCGTCGCCGACGGGCTCGGCGGCTCGTTCAGCGGCCGTCTCAAGGCCTTCCTGTCGTGAGGCTCACGCCCGGGGGCCGACGCGGGCCGGCAGCCGCTCGAGGGCCCGGAAGAACGAGTCGCGCCGCCAGGCGGGCTCTGCGGCCGCGAGTTCGACGTGTGGAAATGCCTCCAGCAGCGTGGCCAGTGCGATCCGGGCCTCGAGCCGCGCAAGCCCCTTGCCCAGGCAGACGTGGGCGCCGCTGCCGAAGGCGAGATGCGGATTCGGGTCGCGGGTGACGTCGAACCGCTCGGCGTCGGGAAAGACGGCGTCGTCGCGGTTCGCCGCGCCGATGATCACGCCGATCTGTTCGCCCGGCGCGAGCTCGTGGCCGCCGATCGCGACCGGATCGACGACCGTGCGAAACGTGGTGCGCTGCTCCGGGCTCTCGTAGCGCAGCACCTCCTCGATCGCCGTGGGCAAGAGACCCTGTTGCGACGCCACCAGTTCGCGTTGGCCGCCGCTGCCGAGGATGAGCAGGAGCCCGCTCGCGATCAGGCTGATCGTGGTTTCGTGTCCGGCGAAGGCGAGCAGGCCGAGCATGGCCACGAGCTCCTCGTGCGTCATCGCTCCCTCGTCACGAAACTCCACGAGCCGGCGAACGCGCGACTCCGGGGCGAGTTCGCCCGCCCGCGAGATGCGGTGCTCGAGATATCCGAGAAACCGCCGCATGCCCGCGTCGCGGCCGACGCGATTGGCCTCCTCGCCGGCGAGCAGCGAGTCGAACCCGGCAGAGAACAAGAGCGAGCAGCTGCGGATCGTCGGCAGGTCGGCGTCGGGCAGCCCGAGGAACCGCGCGATCACGACCTGCGGCAGCGGCTCGGCGAAGTCGGCGACGAGGTCGCACGTGTCGCGGCCGGCGATCCGGCCGCAGAGCGCGTGGGCGCATTCGCGGATGACAGGCTCGAGGTCGGTCAACGCCGCGTCAGAAAACCACGGCGCCACGAGCCGCCGCAGCCGGGCGTGGTCGGCGCCGTCGCGAAGCAGCATCTGTGCGTCGTAGGCGGTGCCATGGCCCGGCGGCCGCGTGCGCGAGATGTCCTTCGAAAAGTGGTCGCCGTCCCGAAAAATCTCGAGGGCGTCGGCATGGCGGCTGAAGAGCCAGACGCCCGCCGAGCGAGACTCCGGCCTGATGTGCTCGAGCCAGGCCGGCCGGCCGGCTTCGCGGAGGGCTCGGTAGGCCGGATACGGGTCGCGAAAGAACGCCTCGCGCCATGCGGGCGATGCCGGTTCGAACCCTGAGATCGGGGCGGTGTCGGGCACGCTCACGCCCCCGCATGGATGGAGAGCGACAGCGCTGCGAGCGTGCGCACGACCGAGTTCGTGTGCCAGCGGGGCTCGGCCGCGAGCGTGAACCGGGAGAGATGCGGCACGAGCCGCGCGAACGCCGCCTGGGCCTCGACCCGCGCGAGCTGGGCGCCCAGGCACTGGTGGAGCCCGGCGCCGAAGGCCAGGTGCGGATTCGGCGTGCGGGCCGCATCGAACCGGTCGGGATCGGGAAAGCGGGCGGGATCGCGATTGGCGGCGCCCAGGATCACCGCCACCTGCTCGCCCGCCTCGAAGCGGTGGCCGCCGACGGCGCATGGCTCCGTGAAGGCCCGAAAGCTCGTCCGTTGAAACGGGCTCTCGTAGCGCAGCATCTCCTCGACCGCGGCCGGGATGAGGCCGGGATCGGCGGCCAGCCGGGCGGCCTCGGCCGGAAACCGCAGCAGGGTGAGGAGGCCGTTGCCGAGCAGGCTCACCGTGCTCTCGAACCCCGTGATCAGCAGGAACACGCACATCTTCTGCAACTCGGTCGCGTCGAGCGTGCCGTCCTCGTAATGCGCGACCGCGAGTGCCGACAACAGGTCATTGGCTGGCGCCGTGCGGCGACGCTCAAGCTGGTCGGCGAAGTAGGCGGCGAGATCACGGGCGGCCTCCTGCTGCGCGGCGTACACGGCCGGGTTCTTCTGGAGCGTGTCGGTGCCCTGCAGGATCGTCGTCGTGAGCCGGCGGAGGTGGTCGGCGTCGTCGCGCGGAACGCCGAGCAGCAGCGAGATCACTCGCATCGGCAGCGGCGTGGCGAACTCGGCGATAAAGTCGCAGGCCGGGCGACGCAAGACGCCCGCCAGCAGGTCGTTGACGAGGCCGGTGATCGCCGGCGCGAGGGTGTCGAGCGCCCGCGGGGCGAAGAAGTCGCGGACCACGCGCCGCAGCCGCCCGTGCTCGGGCGGATCGGCGTGGAGCATCGTGCCGTCGAGCAGGCCGGGGCGGCGGTGCTCCGCCGGCGCGACGCGGGCGGGATTCTTCGTGACGCCGCTCGTGGCCTTGAGAATCTCGAGAGCGTCGTCGTAGCGGCTCACGAGCCAGACCGCGGGAATGCCGGTTTCATCCGACTTTTCCAGGAGCGCCGGGCCGCCCGCCGCCAGCAACTCGCGGTAATACGGATAGGGATCGGCGACGAATCCGGCAGGCGGATCAAAACGGTGTAAAACCATGATCACCATGTTGTACAACGAAGGGTATCTCACCGGCGGCCGTGGCTTCGGACCAGTGTTTTTCCGCTCCTGGACGCCGTCGGCCCGCACAGCCTCGGCCCTCTACCTCCACGGCGTGGGCGGCAACTCGGCCGACTGCCGCCGCCTGGCCGAGCGGCTCGCCGGGATCGGCTGCGGCACGATCGCGGTCGACATGCCGGGCAACGGGTTTTCGCCGGCAGGATCGCTGCCTCGCGGCGAGCGGCTTATCGCCCAGATGCGGTTCATCCGTGGGCTGCTCCCCGATCCACGGCAGGAGCGGGCCGCGATCGTCTGCGACTCTGGCGGTGCCCTCCTCGGCCTCTCGCTTCTCCACGCGATGCGAAACGACCCGGCATGCGCCGCGATCCCGGTCGTCTTCTCGGAGGGTGTGTTCGGCCACGATGCTTCGACCCATCGATTTATCGAATCGTGCCTCGGGTTTTACGGCCGCTCGTATCCGTCGCTCGAGGCCGCACTCGCCGGTTGGCACGCCAGCGAGCTTGGCAAGGTCGCGTTTGACAGCGATGCCGACCGGCGCGCGTTCGTGGCCGGCCTGCTCCATGCCGATGGCCGGGCGCTCGTGCCCAAGGGCGACGTCTCCCGGCACCGCGAGCTGGCCCGCTCGAAGGACTTCGAGATGCTGCCCGGCAAGCCGCCGCTGCCAAACCCAGCCCTGTTCCTCTGGTCGGAGGGCGGCAGGCTGGCCGCCAAATATGCCGAGGCCGCGCGGCGGGTGTTTCCGCGGTCGATCGTCCACATGGCCCGCGCTGCGGGGCATCCGTTGCCGATTGTGCGCGAGGCCGAGCTGCAGGCCGTCGAGTCGTTTCTCGCCGGTCACGTGCGCAAGTCGGCAACCGTCTGAACACGCTGAACGTGGAGGGTCGATGCCGCTGGTCATTCCCAATCTCCTCCTACCGGCCGAGTTGGAACGCATCCGCTCCCGCCTGGCCAGCGCCTCGTTCACCGACGGCGGCCATACGGCCGGCCCGCAGGCCCGGCGCGTGAAGCACAACGAGCAGGTGCCGCGGGGCGACGCCGTCGAGCAGGAGCTCGCGCCGGTGGTGGAAGGGGCGCTCACGCGCAGTCAGACGTTTCTCTCCGCCGTGCTCCCGCGGCGGCTGACGACGCCGCTCTTCAGCCGCTATGCGCCCGGGATGGAGTATGGCAGCCACGTCGACAACGCGGTCATGTTTCTCGCGCAGCCCTTTCGCAGCGACGTGTCGGTGACGGTCTTTCTGTCGCGGCCCGACGAGTACGATGGCGGTGAACTCGTGATCGAGGACGGCCCGTTCGTGCAGCAGGTGAGGCTGCCGGCCGGCAGTGCCGTGGTCTACCCGTCGACGAGCGTCCATCGCGTGGGGCCCGTCACGCGCGGCGCACGGCTCGCCGCGGTGCTCTGGGCGCAGAGCCTCGTCCGCGACGCCGCCCGGCGGCAGATCCTCCACGACCTCGACCGGGTGACCCAGGTGCTCAGGCAGCGGGATCCCGACTCCGCCGAGCTGATGCTCGTGACCGCGAGCCATCACAACCTCGTCCGCATGTGGGCCGAGTGCTGACCGAGGTGACGCCGCCATGTCGATGGTAGAGATGCTCAAGAAATTCGCCACGCTGCGGGGCATTCCCCTGCGGCCCGTGGCCACGGGGTCGGGGATCTGGCGGTTTGGACAGGGGGCGGCTTCGCGACATCTCTATGCCGCGGCGACCGACCGCGACGGCCTCACCGGCACGATCCTCTCCCGCCACAAGGGCTGGGCGAACGCGCTCGTGGCCGGCCTGGGGTTTCCCGCGACCGTGCAGCGGGTGGTGCACAGCCGCGATGACCTGGTGGCACAGGCCCGCGCGCTCGGCTTTCCGGTCGCCGTCAAGCCGCTCTCGGCCGGCATGGGGATGGGTGTGTTCGCCGAGATCCGCACCGAGGCGGACCTGTTGCGGGCCCATGCCGGCGCGGCCCCGCTGTCGCCGCAGGGCATGGTCGTGGAGCGTCACGTCGCGGGCCTCGACCACCGGCTGACGGTCTGCGCCGGCCGGCTCACCTGGGCGGTCATCCGGCACCGCGCGCAGGTCACGGGCGATGGCGTGCACGCCGTCCGGGAATTGATCAACCTCGAGAACGCGCGGCGGTCGGCTGCATTTCACACCGAACGATTGAAGCCGATCACGATCGATGACGAGCTCGTGATCCAGCTCCAGAACCAGTCGCTCACGCTCGAGTCGCGGCCCGCGGCGGGCGCGCCGGTCGCGCTGCGGTCGGTCGCCAACGTGGCCCGCGGCGGCACGATCGAGGACTGCACCGCCCGGGTGCATCCAGCCGTGCGCGACATGGCCGAGGCAATCGCACGGGCCGCCCGGCTCGATGTGATCGGGGTCGACTTCATCACGCCCGACGTCGCGCGGTCGTGGCGCGACGTGCCCTGCGCCGTCATCGAGATCAACGCCACACCGGCGATCTTCACCGACCAGCAGGCGGAGGTCATGGTCGAGGCCCTGTTTCCACCGGGGTCTGACGGCCGCATTCCGACGGTGCTGCTCGTCGACGTGGTTCCGGCCGCCGTCGACCTCGTGGCCGGGGCGCTTGTCGCCGCCGGCTGGCGCGTGGGCCGCACCGACGCGGTCGAGACGCGGCTCGGTGGCGCCGTGCGCTGCGGGCCGGGCATGGACATCGCTGCCAGGGTCGAAGCGCTCGTCGCCGATCCGGCCTGCCAGGCACTCGTGGTCGCCGTGCCTGCGGCCGAGGTGGTCCGGGGCGGGCTGCCGCTCGACCGGTTCGACGTGGCGCTCGTGCCGGCGCAGCTCATGCCGCAGGCGGAGGCGGTCGTGGCGGGCGGCTGTCGCGAGGTGGTGCGGGCACCGTCGGGCGGTGCGCTCGAGGCCGCGGCCGTCTCCACATCGCTCAGCCGCATGCTGCAGCGGTACACTCCCCCGTCGTCCGCCCCACGCAGGAGAAGCACGGTGTGATCAGCCTGGAAGAAGTTCACGAACGCGCCGGCATCGACGGGCTGATCCGTGCCCAGGCGGGGGCAACGCCCCACGCGCCGGCGGTCGTGACGGAACGATCGTCCCTCACGTATGCCGCGCTCGTGGCGGCGGTCGATCGGCTCGACGCGCTCACCGCCCAGGTGCCGGCCGTGCGGCAGGCCGGCTGCATCGGGCTCTCGTTTACGAACCCGGTGACGCATCTTGTGGCGACGCTCTTTCTCCTCCGGCTCGGCAAGACGCAGATCACGGTGCCGCCGCAGGTGCCTGCGCAGTGGATCGAACTGCTGGCCGCGTCAGGCGTGCAGTGCATCCTCTGCGATCATCGGAATCCACTGCCGATCGACGTGCCGCGGGCCGTGATCGACCCGCAGACGCTGTATCGCGCCCCGACCTGGCCGCTTGCCGCCGCACGCGAGATCGACGCTGCTACGCCGGCCCTGCTCGTGCCCGGCTCCGGCACCACCGGTCGGCCGCGGCTGATCGAGTATTCACATGGTGGGCTGCTCGCATGCATCCGGCGGGATCAGCGGTTTCGCCCGATCGGGCCGGGATCGCGGCATCTGTCGGTGACCAACATCGGCTTCTACACGGCCAAGCGGCGGGCCCTCGGCTGCCTCGTGGCGGGCGGCACGATCGTGCTTCGCGAGCAGCCGGTGAACACAACCGATCTCTGCGATCGCGCCGCGGTCGATCACCTCTCGGTGGTCGTGATGCAGGCCGAAGACATGGTGGCGAGCCTGCCGCCCGAGCCATCCGCGCCCAGGCTCCCGCGGCTCGCCTCGCTGGTGGTGGGCAGCGCGCCGGTGAGCGAGGCGTTGCGCCGGGCCCTCGCCGCCCGGATCACGCCGCACGTGTGGGTGACCTACGGCAGCAACGAGTTCGGCGAGGCCACCTGCGCGCCCCCCGACATCTGGGCGCGGCATCCGGGCAGCGTCGGCCGGCCGCTCGAGGGAGTGGAGGCGGGCATCGTCGACGCCGCCGGCGCGCCACTGCCACCCGGGCAGACCGGCCGGGTGCGGCTGCGCGGCGCGGGCATGTTCACTCGCTACGTGGGCGATCCGGCCGCGACCGCCGCGGCGATCGTCGACGGGTGGTATCTGCCGGGCGATCTCGGCACGCTCACACCCGACGGAGTGCTCCTCTTTCAGGGCCGGGCCGACGACCTCATGATTTTCGACGGGATCAACATCTACCCGCGCGAGATCGAGGCGGTGCTCGAAGCCCACCCGGCCGTCCGTGAGGCGGCGGCGTTTCCGGTCGCCTCGCAGCGGCACACGCAGATTCCGGTGGCGGCGGTCGTCGTCTCGGCGGCCGTGAGCGAGGCCGATCTCGGCGCCTGGTGCCGCCAGCAGATGGGCGCCAGGGCGCCGCACGCGATCGCCATCCGCCCGAGCCTGCCGCGCAACGAAGCCGGCAAGGTGCTCAAGCGTGAGCTGGCCGCCGGGTTTGCGGGCACGGTTCAGTAGCGCGGGATCAGGAGGCCGCCGTCGAGGTGGAGCACCTCGCCGGTGGCGAACGGCATCGCGCCGCTGGCGAGGCTGGCCACCGGGCCGGCCACGTCGGCCGGCTCGCCCCAGCGGTTGATCGGGCTGAAGCCGGCCGCGAGGAGTTTGTCGTAGCGGGCCTCCGCCACGAGGCTCATCGAGGTGCGGATCAGGCCCGGGCGGATCTCGTAGACATTGATGCCGTTGCCGGCGAGCCGCACCGCGAACAGCTTGGTGAGCATCGAGAGGCCCGCTTTCGCGATGCAGTATTCGCCGCGCTCGGTGGCCGTCGCCTCGGCGTTCGAGGAGGAGATCGTGATGATCGAGCGGAAATGCGGGCCAGGCTCGGCCACCATGCGGCGTGCCACCTGTTGCGTCAGGAAAAACGTGCCCCGCAGGTTGACGGCGATCTGCTCGTCGAAGCTGTCGGGGGCCACGTCGAGCAGGTCGCCGCGCCGCTTGACCGAAATGCCGGCATTGTTCACGAGGCAGTCGATGCCGCCGAACCTGCTCCAGAGGTCGGCGAGCACGCGATCGAACGTATCGATCCGGCTGATGTCGAAAGGGCAGGCCGCAACAGCCGCCCCCGTGTCCTCGACGAGTCGTTGGGTATGCTGGAGTTCGTCCGACTCGTGGCGGCCGTTGATGAGCAGGTTGAAGCCCTGCCGGGCCAGGTGGAGCGCGATCTCGCGGCCGATGCCGCGGCTCGATCCGGTCACGAGTGCGGTCGGTTTTGCCCCTGGATTCATCGCATGCCCCCATCCACCGTCGCCAGCATCCCCGGGGTGCGTGTGCCCAGCACGCCAAGCGTGACGCTCCAGTCGCACGTGCGCCTGCCCGCGACCGTCGATCTCGCGCTGCTCGACGACTGGCTCACGACCGGTCTCGAAGTGCCCGTCGAGCCGATGCGCGACATGCCCGAGGACGTCGATCCGCATGCGGCGGCGGTGCTCTGGCGGGGCCTTCTGCTCGCGCGAGAGTTTCTCCAGCTGGCGAAGGTGCCGGCCTTCGACCCACCGCAGATCCTCGGCCTCGAACGGAAGCCGGGCGCGGAAGATGTGTGGAAGGTGACGGTGTCACTGCCGCGTGTCGACCAGATCCTCAACAACGCCTATGCCCTCGCCTTCAACGCCGGTGTCGACGTCTGCTCCCAGGTCTGCCGGCTGCCACGGACTTCCGAATCAGCGGCTCAAGTCTACACCGCGATCGTGCAGAAGGTGATCGACCCCTTGCGGCGGATGGTGGTGGCGGGCGAATCGGGCATGCACGTGTTGCGCGAGGCCCGACGCCTCGACATCCCCTTCTTCCATCTCGGCAGCGACGTTTTTCAGCTCGGGTGGGGCCGCCGCCGCCGGCTGATCGACCGCAGTTCGCTCGTGGGGGATTCGGCGCTCGGTTCGCGGCTGGTGCGCAACAAATACCTGGCGGCCTCATTCGTGCGGCAGGCCGGACTGCCGGCTCCGGAGCACGAGCTCGTGGGGCGAATCGAAGAGGCCCGGCCAGCTGCGGCCCGCATCGGATATCCGGTGGTCGTGAAGCCCAGCGACCGCGAGCGCGGCGAGGGCGTGACCACGGGCGTGCAGAGCGACGCCGCGCTCGCGGCCGCGCTTACGGTGGCGCTCCAGGCGACGCCGACCCGCCAGGCGCTCGTCGAGCGGGAGGTGCCGGGCGTATGCCACCGGCTGTTCATGGCCCGCGGCCGGCTGCTCTACGCCGTCAAGCGGCTGCCGCATTCGATCGCGGGCGACGGCCGACGCACGATCGCCCAGCTCGTGGTGGCCGCGAACGCCCGGGAGGCCGCACGGCCGCCGTGGCGGCGTGAAAAGCACTACCCGCTCGACACGCTGGCCCTCCAGGTGCTGGCAGCCAGGGGCTTGGGTCCGTCGTCGGTGCCGGCGGCAGGCGCATTCGTGCCATTGCGGCCGATCGAAACAACGGCCTGGGGCGGACACGACGAGGAGGTCACGGCCATCATCCACCCAGAGAACGTGCGCGTCGCCCGCCGGGCCGCCGAGATCTTCGCGCTCGACGTGGCCGGCGTCGACATCATCTCACCCGACATCACCCGGCCGTGGCACGAGAACGGCGCGATCATCAACGAGGTGAATTTCGCACCGTTGCTCGGGGGGCACGATATTTCACGGGGCCATATTGCGGGCTACCTTCGCGATCTTGTCGAGGAAGACGGCCGCATTCCGGTCGAGGTGTTCGTGGGTGGCGCGGAGGCGTTCGCCGCGGCCCGCAGCCGGCACGCCGAACTCGTGTCGAGGGGCACAGCCGCGTTTCTCACGAGTCATGATGAGACCGTCGATGCGGCCGGCCGGTCGCTCCCGCTCGCAGCCCACGGCCTGGGCCGCCGCTGCCGGGCCCTGTTTCTCGATCAGGCCGTCGGTGCGATCGTGCTCGTGGCGCAGACCGACGAGCTCGAGCGGAGCGGCCTGCCCTTCGACCGGATCACCGCCCTGCATGTCGTCGATCGCCAGCTTGTGCGGCATGACCAGCCGGGGAGTGTAGCCACCGATGACGACGTTGCCGGCGTAATCGAGCGGCTGCGCACGTGCCTCGCGGCCGGCGATGCGTCAGGCGACCCGGCGCAACGGTAGTGTCGAGAGGGGCTCGGGATGCGCCGCGAGCGCCTCGCGGGCGATCTCGACGATGTAGCGGCCGTAGTCGCTCTTCATGCGACTGCCCGTTTCGACGAGTTCTTCCGGCGAGAGATAGCCCATGTGCAGGGCGATCTCTTCCAGGCAGGCGATCTTCAGGCCCTGGCGGTCTTGGAGGGTCTGCACGAAGGCCGTGGCCTGGAGGAGCGAATCGGGCGTGCCGGTGTCGAGCCAGGCGAAGCCGCGGCCGAGGCGTTCGACGTGCAGGGCGTCATGTTCGAGATACACGCGGTTGAGGTCGGTGATCTCGTACTCGCCACGCGGGCTCGGCTGCAGCGCGGCAGCGATGTCGCAGACGTGCTCGTCGTAGAAATAGAGCCCCGGCACGGCGTAATGCGACTTGGGATTGTGGGGCTTCTCCTCGAGCGAGAGGGCGCGGCCGTCCGCATCGAATTCGACCACGCCGAACCGCTCCGGATCGCGCACGGGATAGGCAAACACGGTGGCTCCGTGAGGCCGGGCCGCGGCCCGCTGGAGCACGGACGGGAAGCCCTGGCCGTAAAACACGTTGTCGCCGAGCACGAGCGCCGCGCGGGCGCCGCCGAGAAAGCGGCGGCCGATCACGAAGGCCTGGGCGAGGCCATCGGGGCTCGGCTGCTCGGCATACGAGAGCGAAATGCCGAACCGGGAGCCGTCGCCCAAGAGCCGCTCGAAATGGGGCAGGTCGTGAGGCGTGGAGATCACGAGGATCTCTCGGAGCCCCGCGAGCATGAGCGTCGACAGCGGGTAGTAGATCATCGGCTTGTCGTAGACCGGCAAGAGCTGCTTCGAGACGGCGAGCGTCATCGGATGCAGCCGTGTGCCGGAGCCGCCAGCGAGCACGATGCCTTTCGTGGTCGGTTGCGCCATGCGTCGTCCTCTAAGAGTGGCCGGGTGGGTCGAGCTGATACGGCGAGTCGGTGACATGCTCGTGACGGATCTCGTCGACCGGCTCCTGCTTGTGTCGGCCGGCGTAGAGTCGGTTGGGTGCGTTGAACACCCAGCCCGGCACGGCGCTCACGTTGCGGTAGGCATGCACGACCCCGGGAGGGATCGACACGGCACACGGATTGGAGGCTCCGCACAGCGTGCGGGTGTGCGCGCCGAATGTGGGTGATGCTTGACGGGCGTCCCAGAGAAAGAGTTCGAAATCACCCGGGCCGATGAAGGCGAAGTAGTCGGTCTGGTCGGCGTGCTCGTGGGGGCCGCGGGCCACGCCCGGCTCCGTCTGGCTGACGTAGGCCATCACGGGGTGCAGGGCGTCCGCCACTTCGTCTTCGCGATAGAGCTCCACGAGCCAGCCGCGGCTGTCGGCGTGCCGGGCGAGCGGCTTGAAGACGACGTCGGCGATCGAGGTGGCGGCTGCGGCGGGGGATGGTGCAGATGGCATGGGGATCTCGGGTGCGCGGAAATACCCCGGGGATATAGAGGCGCCAGGCTGCTGCGGGCCAGACGGTTTCCCGAGGGGCGTCAGTCACCCCGCAATCACGGGGGCGAGCGACGGGGGCTGGGGAGAGTGGGCATGCGGGGCGAACCGGTAACGCTGGCCACCGCCCGGCGGCCAGACTATTAATAGACTGAGCCTTTCAAGACGTGGGGTTTCCAGGCCGGTTTCAGGAGATCGTCGGCATGATCAGCACCATTCCTGCCACGGCAGACGTCGTGGTGATCGGCGGCGGACCGGCCGGAGCGACCACGGCCACGCTCGTCGCCCAAAAGGGTCACCGTGTCACGCTCTTCGAGCGGGAGCGGTTTCCACGGTTCCATGTCGGCGAGTCGCTGATCCCCGAGACGTTTTGGGTGCTCGAGCGGTTGGGGATGCTCGACGCGATGCGGTCGAGCCGATTCGTCGAGAAGCATTCGGTGCAGTTCGTGAACGAGAAGGGCGTGCTCTCCGAGCCCTTTTACTTCGCCGATCACAAGCCGCAGGAAAGCTCCCGCACCTGGCAGGTGGTGCGGAGTGAGTTCGACGATCTCATGCTCCGGAATGCGGCGCGGCAGGGCGTGGACGTGCACGAAGGCACTCGCGTGCTCGAGGTGCTCTTCGACGGGCAGCGGGCGACCGGCGTGCGTGTGGAAGATGACGCGGGCGGCGTGCGCACGGTGTCGGCCGACGTGGTCGTCGACGCGAGCGGGCAGGGCGCGATGATCATGAGTCGGCTGGGCCTCCGCGACTGGGATCCGACGCTCAAGAAGGCGGCCATCTGGACCTACTGGAAAAACGCGGAGCGGGGCACGGGCCGCGATGAGGGCGCGACGCTCGTCTTGCAGCTCGACGACAAGCAGGGCTGGTTTTGGTACATCCCGCTCCACGACGGCACCGTGAGCGTGGGCGTGGTGGCGGGCTACGACTACCTCTTCAAGCAGCGCGACACCAAGGATCCGGAAGCGATCTACTTCGAGGAGGTGGCCCGCTGCCCGGGGCTGCAGCCGAAGATCGCGGCTGCCGAGCGGGCGGGGCCGGTGCGCGTGGCCAAGGAGTATTCGTATCGGGCCCGCGACGTGGCCGGTGACGGCTGGGTGCTCGTGGGCGACGCGTTCGGGTTTCTCGATCCGCTCTATTCGTCGGGCATCCTCCTCGCGCTCAAGAGCGGCGAACTGGCCGGCGATGCGATCGTGGCGGCGCTCGAGGCGGGCGACACATCGGCGGCGAAGCTCGGCGCGTGGGGCCCGGAATACGTCCGCGGCATGGAGCGGATGCGCCGGCTCGTGTGCGAGTTTTATGAAGGCTTCAATTTCGGCCGGTTCGTGAAGAAGCATCCGCATTTGAAGGGGCATGTCACCGACCTTTTGATCGGCGACCTCTTCAATGATCGGGTGGACGAGATCGTGGCCCCGCTCGACGCCCTGCGGGCGGAGGATCGGGCCCGGGCATCGGCATGACGTTCGAATTGGTGTTTGACGAGCGGGGCGCGGGCCCGCCGCTCGTGGTCTTGCACGGCCTTTTCGGCGCGAAGCGGAATTGGGCGACGATCGCCAAGGCCCTCGCCCCGCGTCACCGGGTGCTCACGGTCGATCTGCGGAACCACGGCGCGAGCCCGTGGGACGCCGTGCACGACTACCCGGCGCTCGCCGGCGACGTCGCCCGGTTCATCCACACGCACGTGGGCGGGCCGGCGGCCGTGCTCGGGCACAGCATGGGGGGCAAGGCGGCCATGGTGCTGGCCCTCGAGGAGCCGGACCTCGTGGAGCGGCTGGTCGTCGTCGACATCGCGCCGGCCGCGTCGCGGACATCGCTCATCGATGCACTGCGGGCGATGCAGCAGGTTCCACTCGCGGCGTGCACCCGCCGCGGTGAGGTCGATGCCGCCCTCGCCGAATCGATCGCCGACCCATCAGTGCGAGCGTTTCTCGTGCAAAACGTGACCACCGGCCCGGCAGGCCTCGCGTGGGCCATGAATCTCGACGCCATCGCGCACAACTTTCCGGCGATCGTCGGATTTCCCGACGTGGCAGCCGGGCGCACGTTCACGGGGCCGACACTGTTCGTCGTCGGCGAACGGTCCGACTACATCCGGCCCGAGCACCATGCCGTCATCCACCGGCTATTCCCTGCAGCCACGATCGAGGTGGTGGCTGGGGCGGGGCACTGGGTGCACGCCGAGGCCCCAGACGCATTTCTCGCCGTCCTCAGCGGCTTTCTCTCGGCCTGACGCTACGATGTGATCCTCCCCCAGAAGCACGGTGGCTATGGAATCCCGAAACACTCACGCCCGCAAGGAATACGAGCAGGCCGCCCTCGACGAGGCCTCGGTCGAGCGCGACCCCATCCGGCAGTTCGCTGCCTGGTACGACGCGGCGGTGGCGGCCGGTGTGCCGGAGCCCGAGGCTATGACGCTCTCCACGGCCACGCCCGACGGCCGGCCATCGGCCCGGGTCGTGCTCCTGCGTGGCTTCGATGCCCGCGGCTTCTGCTTCTACACGAACTACGAGAGCCGCAAGGGGAGGGAACTCGGGGCGAACCCCCACGCCGCCGTGACGTTTCACTGGGCCGTGCTCGAGCGGCAAGTGCGGATCGAGGGCCGCGTGGAGCGGACGACCGCCGCCGAGTCAGACGAATATTTTCACAGTCGCCCGAGCACGTCGCGGATCGGGGCCTGGAGTTCGCCGCAGAGCGAGGTGATTCCGGACCGTGCAGCGCTCGAAGCACTTTTCACCCGCTATCGCACCGAGCATCCCGACGAAGCGGCGATCCCACGGCCGGATCACTGGGGCGGCTTCCGGATCGTGCCCGAGCGGATCGAGTTTTGGCAGGGTCGGCCGAGCCGGCTTCACGACCGGCTCTGCTTCCGCCGTGCAAGCGACGGCGGCTGGACTCTGGAACGACTCGCGCCCTGACGGCCGCGGCAAAACGCTGCGGCCGGGGGACACTGTGCCCCCCGGCCGCGTTGGTCGTCGCTCAGTGGACCGCGATCGCGGTTCAGGCGGTCGCTGGCTTCTTGAGGAAGCTCATGATCAGGGGCAGCAGGGCCCCGACGATCGCCGAGAGGCCGCCCGTGGCAACGTTGCCGCCGCCGAGGGCACTCACCAACTGTGGCAGCAGGGAAGGCAGAACCTGCCCGCCCACGACTCCGCCGCCCATTCCGAGCACCGTGTTGAGCATCGGGCCGAGGTTGCGATTCTTGAGCAGGGCGCCGACGATGTTGCCGCCTGCGCCGCCAGCGATGAGGCTCACGAGCAGGCTGATGATCTGTTCATTCATGGGAAACAACCCTTTGCGAAAAAAGTAGGATCTCGGGGTGACGCACCCTCCGCCGGGAGCGGCTCACGGAAGATGAGTTGCCGCAGGGCCCCCGCGTGTCACAGCGGCGGATACGAAATTTTCGGAACGCCCGGCGGGAAACCAGCGACCCTGCCGGTCGTACCGGTCGTGCTGGGACATGCCACGGCATGTGGTCTCGCGGGCCAAATGCGATACGATGCAGGGGTTCCGGCACCTGAATCGCCTCGAGAAAATCGTCTGGTGGATGAGGGGTCGGTGGAACTGGCGCTCGTGGCCGTGTTCCGGAGTGATCGCAACGGCATCGTGTGCTGCGGCGGTTGGTTGATCGGGCACACGTGATCCCGACACCGTGAACTGCCTCTGACAGGATGTCGCATGCCTGCCCTCGCCGCTCGAGAAACCCTGCAGCCGAATCGGCGGGGTGTGTTGCCAGACTCCGTCCGCCCCTACCGCATCCGCTGGCGATATGCCGTCGTCATCGGCCTTGTGCATGTGTTGGCCTGCCTCGCCCTGCTGCCGGGGCTGTTTTCCTGGACGGGCGTCGTGGCCTGCGTGCTCGGCGTGCATCTCTTTGGGGCCGGCATCAACCTCGGCTACCACCGGCTGCTCACGCACCGCAGTTTCCGCACGCCGCGGTGGGTGGAATACGCGCTCGCGTCGCTCGCCATCTGCAGCCTCGAAGACACGCCCGTGCAGTGGGTGGCGGTGCACCGCATGCATCACGCCCACTCCGACGATGTGCCCGACCCCCATTCGCCGCTGGTGACCTTCCTGTGGTCGCACCTGGGCTGGCTCCTGATGGTGAATCCAGGCATCGACACCCTCTCCTTCCGAGAGCGATTCGCCCCCGACCTGCTTCGTGACCGCTTCTACTTCAACCTCGAAAAGCACGGCTACCTCCAGGTGGCGATCGCGCTCGCACAGGTGCCGATCTTCTTTCTCGCGGGTTTCCTGGGTGGCTGGCTCACCGGCGGCATCGACGAGGGCGTGCGGCTCGGGGCGAGCGTCGTGGTGTGGGGCGTGTTTCTGCGGATCGTGCTCGTGTGGCACATCACTTGGTCGGTGAATTCGCTCAGCCACCTGTTCGGCTACCGCACCTACGAGACGGGCGAGGGGAGCCGCAACAACTGGCTCGTGGCCCTGCTCGCGGTCGGCGAGGGCTGGCACAACAATCACCATGCCGATCCCACGGCAGCCAGCGTGCAACACCGCTGGTGGGAGATCGACATCTCGTACTACGAGATCAAACTCCTCGAGGCCCTCGGGCTGGCGACGAACATCGTCAAGCCCCGGCATCTGCGGGCCGGACACGAAGTGCCACAATAAGTCGGGGCGACACGATTCGAACGTGCGACCTCTACGTCCCGAACGTAGCGCTCTAGCCAGGCTGAGCTACGCCCCGAAGTGTGTCGCCGAATGGGTCGGCGGCACGAGGGAACATCTGTAAGCCTACCGGGAGCCGCGTCACGGAACAACGCCTGTCGGTGCGGTCCGCGAACCCGCGGTGAAACGTCACTTCGCCAGCGACACGCACACGAGCTCGCGGTCGTTGCGGGCATAGATGCACCGGTCCGCGAATGCTGGGTGGCTCCAGACGACCTCGCGGCCGAAGCACTCGTTCGTCGGGTCGAGGAGGTGCTGCCGGCCGAGCTCCTGATAGCCCGCTGGCGAGAGCGTCGCGAGGATCAGGTCGCCCGTCTCGCTGAAGATCCACGTGTGGGTGGACGCCGCGGCCGGGCCGCCGGCCGGCTCGTGCCGCACGAGGAACGCCGTGCCATGCTTGCCGCGGCGTGTGCCCCCCAGCGTGGCGTCGGGCGTTTCCCAAAGCCGCTTGCCCGTGGCCAGGTCGACGGCCGTGAGCATGCCTGTGTCGCAGTCGCAGCCGTAGAGTGTGTCGCCCGCGATGAAGGGCGTGCTGTTGGCACAGTAGACAGCCGTCTTCGGCTCGCCGCGCCAGAGCACCGTCGCCTCGGGCTTGTCGGCCGCGAGCGAAAACAGCGCTCCCACGCGGCCAATGCCGCTCGCGAAGAGCACGCGGCCCTGCTTCGTGTCGGCCACCTGCGGGGCCATGATCGACATGCCATACATCGGCTTGAGCGGCTGCGACCAGAGCACGCGGCCCGTGGCCGGCTCGAGAGCGTTGAGCTTGTCAGCGTCCCAGATCACGACCTGCCGCACGCCGGCGCTCGCGATCAGCGTGGGCGGGCAGTAGCCGCTCTCGCTCGCGGAGAGCCCCCGCCACAGTTCCTGGCCCGTGTCCTTGTCGAACGCGACGGCCACGCTGCCCGGGCCACCCACGAGGCAGACGAGCCGCTTGCCGTCGACGAGCGGGTGGCCACAGAAGCCCCAGATCGGCGTCGGGGCGCCGTAGTCCTTCTTGAAATCCTTCGTCCAGGCGACAGCGCCCGTCACTGCATTGAGGCAGACGAGATTGCCCTCGGCGCCGAGCGCATACACCTTGCCGTCGGCCACGGTCGGCGTGCAGCGTGGGCCGGAGGCATACGAGATCGCATACGGGCAGTCGTATTCATGCTTCCAGAGCAGTTTTCCGGTCTCGGCATCGAGGCACAGAATCCGCTCGCGGCCAGCGAATTCGGTGCGGTCGTTCGGCGCATTGGCGAGGTCGCCCGCGGGCCGGTCGTAGTCGGTGAGATACACGCGGCCGTTCGCGACGGCCGGGCCGGAGTAGCCGCCTTTGACGGGCACCCTCCACTTCACGGGCAGGCCGGCGAACGGCAGCGCATCCACGATGCCCGCCTCGCGCCACACGCCGTCGCGCTCGGGCCCCATCCACTGCGGCCAATCGTCGGCGCGGGCGAAACCTATGGCAAGGGTCATCACGGCGAGTGTGAAGGCGACGCGATGCACGGGTGCTACGAAGGTTTGCGTGTGGAATATTGCTTGAAGAACGCCAAGGCCGCTTGTTTATCAGCACGGCTGCTCGCGATTGCCATGACACAGTCCGCAAACGCCATCTGCTCGGCAGCCAAGGTCCAGCCGTTCATCTCGAGGAACACGCTCGCTGCGGCTGCACCGACCCGCTTGTTGCCATCGACAAACGGATGGTTGGCTACGAGGTGGAAGCAATATGCCGCCGCCATGGACGGTATGTCTGCGTGAAGGTATTCGCCGCCGAATGTGGCCTCAGGCATGCCAAGGGCGGATTGCAACAAGGCAAGTTCACGAACCCCCAGTGACCCACCGTACCGCTCGATGACAGAGTCGTGAATGGCGAGCACTTCGCCGAGTGTCAGGAAGACGGGTGCCACGCGATCACTCGCCGAGTTTCTGCAGAGTCATGCCGAATCGTTCGTGGGTCTCATTCAACGCCCGCTCAAACTTCGCTTTTCGGTCGTGATCGATGCCGGCGGTCACGATCATCGTGGTTCCGGAAAATGCGACCTCGACAGGCGTCTCCTCGTCGATCCCGTGAGCCGCAAGGGTCGCACGATCGATGACGAGCGCCAGCCCATCGTTGTGCTTGTGCAACTTCTGGATCATGGCGTTTGCTCGAATCAAAGGAGTCGGGCGAGCAGTTGCCTCGCAACTGCGTTCGAATGAAATCATATCACACAGGCATCACCGCTGGTACGGTCAGCTCTACGGTCACGTCCACTCCGGCGGGACGCCAGTCGACGATCTCCATCTCGGCGGTGCGGCGGCCGCGAAACTCGTTGATCTTCGGCTTGAAGGCCACGTGAAAGGGCTGGCCGGGCGGCGGCAGATGGTCGAGCCACTCGGCGCCGCCGAAGGCCACGCCGCGCACCTTCGCGCCGTGCTGCACGAGGTTCATCGAGAGATGACGGGCGCCGCCGCCGATCGTGCGCGGCGGTTCCGCAAGGCTCACGCTCGTGGCACAGAGCAGCGGCCGGCGATTGGCCTGGCCAAACGGCGCGAGCTGCTCGATCTGCCGGACCGTGTCGAGCGTGAGGCCGGCGAGCGTGGCTTCGCCGTCGAGCGAGAGCTGCGCCTGCCGCAGCGACTCTGGGAGCCGTGCGGCCACCTCCGCGAGAAACTGCTCGCGGAAGGCGTCGATGTGCACGTCTTCGACCCGCAGGCCTGCAGCCGCGGCATGGCCGCCGCAGGTGACGAGATGCTCGCGGCAGGCGATGAGCGCGGCATGCACGTCGAAGCCCGGCACGCTCCGCACGCTGCCCGTAGCGGGCCGGCCCTGGAGCGAGTCTTGGGCGATCATCACGACCGGCCGATGAAACTTCTCGGCAAGGCGGCCGGCCACGATCCCGATCACGCCCGCATGCCAGCCCCGGTCGGCGAGCACAAGGGCTGGATCGGCTTCCGGGTCGAACCGCTCGCGGGCCTGTTTCGTGGCGGCCAGGAGGATGCTGCGCTCCTCCGTCTCGCGCTGGGCGTTGAGCTCGTGCAGATAGTTGGCGAGGCTCGCGGCCCGGGCCTCGTCGGCGGTCGTCAAGAGTTCGATCCCACAGGCTGCCTGGCCGAGCCGGCCCGCGGCGTTGAGCCGCGGCGCCAGGCGGAAGGCCACATCTTCACTTTCGAGCTGCGATTTCTCGTCGAGCTTGGCGAGTGCGAGGAGCCGGGTGATCCCGGGGCCACCACGCTTCCGCAGGCACTCGAGACCGTGCTTGACGTAGATCCGGTTTTCATCGAGCAGCGGCACGACGTCGGCCACCGTGCCGAGGGCCGCGAAGCCCATCCCTTCGAGCAGCATTTCGCGAAGGCGGGGCGTGACCTGCTTCGCGCCGCTGGCCCGCGTCGCGATCGCCCAGGCGAGCTTGAACGCCACGCCGGCGCCGCACAACTCGCCGAAGGGATACGCCGTGCCCGGAAGCCGCGGGTGGACGAGCACGGCGGCCTCGGGGAGCGTGTCGGCGAAGGTGTGGTGGTCGGTGATCACGAGTTCGAGCCCGAGATCGCGGGCATGCCGGGCCTCGGCGACGCTCGCGATGCCGCAATCGACCGTCACGACCAGGCTCGCGCCCTGGCTTGCGAGCGTGGAGAGGGCCTGCGCGTTGAGGCCGTAGCCTTCTTCGAGCCGGTCGGGCACGTACCAGGCGGCATCGGCATCGAGCGCGTCGAGGCACTTCATCAGGATCGCCGTCGCACACATGCCGTCGGCGTCGTAGTCGCCGTAGACGACGATCTTCCGGCCCGCCCGTGCGGCAGCGAGGATCCGGTCGGCGGCCTCGGCCACGCCGGGCAAGAGATCCGGGTCGCGCAGGTCGGCCATCGTGCCCGACAAGAAGGCTTTGACGTCGCCCGCGCCGGTGAGCCCGCGGGCCGCGAGCAGCCGCGCCACGATCGACGACACGCCGGCCGATCGCTCGAGCCCGGCGACGAGCGCCTGATCGTGGGGCTGAATGTGCCAGCGCTTGGGCATCGGCCGACTCCCTGCGAAACGAGCCGCGAGTATAGGGGATCAGCCGGCCGCGACGGATGGTATAGTGCCGGCCCCGCAGGGTTGCGGGTCTCAAGCTCCCTGGAGGTCACTGATGTCGGTCGCTGATCTGCCGCTCCCCACGCTCCCGCCGAAGCCCAAGCGGAGCGACATCCCGCAAGACAAGGTGCTCTGCGAATACTGCACGGCCAAGTGCTGCCGCTATTTCGCCCTGCCCTTGGAGACGCCGACCACGCGCGAGGAGTTCGAATACATCCGCTGGTTCCTGCTCCACGACCATGCGACCGTGTTTACCGAAGACGGCGACTGGTATGTGTGCGTGCACACCGAGTGCAAGCACCTGCAGGCCGACCACCGCTGCGGCATCTACGACACGCGGCCGCAGATCTGCCGCGAATACACGACGAAAGACTGCGAATACGAAGACGACTGGGTCTACGACCAGTATTTCGAGACGGCGGAACAGGTCGAGGAATACATGGATGCCGTGCTCGGCCCGGGCGGCCAGGAGATCGGCGACGGCCGGAAGCGCAAGAACCGCCGCATGAGCATCCGCGGCCCGAAGCCGGCCCTCCTTCCGATCGTGTCATGATCGAGCCGCGCACGCTGAAGGGGTTTCGTGATCATCTGCCCGCGCAGGCGCTGGCCCGGGAGCGGATTCTCGACGTCGCCCGGCGCGTGTATCGCTCGTACGGGTTCGCGCCGATCGACACGCCGGCGCTCGAATACCTCGAGATTCTCACGGGCAAGGGGAGTGCCGAGACCGACAAGCAGCTCTATCGCTTCACCGACCACGGCGGCCGCGAGGTCGGCATGCGGTTCGACCTCACGGTGCCGTTCGCCCGCTTCTGTGCCCAGCACATCGCGAGCCTCGGCACGCCATTCAAGCGGTATCACATGGCCACGGTGTGGCGGGGCGAGAACACGCAGCGCGGCCGCTACCGTGAGTTCATGCAGTGTGATTTCGACACGATCGGCACGACGAGCCCCGTGGCCGACCTCGAGACGGTGCTCGTGGTGCACGATCTCTTGGCCGCGATTGGGATCGAGCGGTTCACGATCCGCATCAACGACCGCCGGGTGCTCGGCGGTGTGCTCGCTTCACTCGGCCTCGCCGACCGGGCGACCGACGTGCTGCGGTCACTCGACAAGCTGGGCAAGGCGACGCGCGACGCCGTCAAAGCCGAGTTGATCGGCCACGGCGTGGCGGCCGATGCGGTCGAGAAGCTCTTGCAGATGGCGGAGCTGTCGGGCTCGATGGCCGACGTGCTCGCTGGGCTCGAGAGCCTCGTCGCCGATTCCGAGAGCGGGCGGGCGGGCGTGGCTGCGCTCCGGGCAATCCTCGACGGCGCGCAGGCGGCGGGCGTCGCCGCGGGCCGCGTCGTCGTCGATCCTTCGATCGCCCGCGGCCTCGACTACTACACCGGCATCGTGCTCGAAAGCTTCCTCGACGACCTGCCGACGCTCGGCAGCATCTGCTCGGGCGGCCGCTACGACAATCTCGCCGGGCTGTACACGAAGCAGGCGCTGCCCGGAGTCGGGGCGTCGCTCGGCATCGACCGCCTGCTCGCCGGCCTCGACGAGCTCGGAAAGCTCTCGGCCGTGGAGACACCGGCCGAGGTGTTTCTCGTGTTCTTCGACGAGGCACATCTCGCCGACTACCTGCGGGTCGCGTCGGCCCTCCGTGCGGCCGGCGTGGCCGTGGAATTTTTTCCCGAGGCAAAGCGGGTGGGGCAGCAGCTCAAGGTCGCGGCCAAGAAGGGCTTTCCGGCTGCGCTCGTCATCGGCAGTGATGAATTCGCCGCTGGCACGGCCCAGTTCAAGAACCTCGCTACGCAGCAGAGCATGACGATCGATTGGCACGGCGACCTGCACGTGCTCGTGGATGCCGTGCGTTCCCAACTGGTTTCACGGGACGGCTCGGCATCGTGCCGACCGTCCCTTGGCGGGCCTCCGCCCGCTGGTGATGAACCGGGCATCCTGCCCTGACGTGAATCGGCAATTCAGACAGGCTGAAGCCTGTCCTACAGGGCCCGCTCGAGGGCGGCGAGCTCGGCGGCGACGGTGGTGGCGTCGGCGGGGCGGGCGGCTTTGTCGTGGGCGATGAGCCGCATCACGAGTCGGGCGACGGGCTCGGGCACGTCGGGGGCAACGGCCTTGAGTTCGGGCGGCATGCCGCGGGCGATTGCCGCGAGCATCGACACGAGCGATGTGCCCTCGAACGGCAGCCGGCCAGCGAGCAGCTCGTAGAGGATGACGCCCAGGCCGAAGAGATCGCTTTTGGCATCGAGCGTGCCGCCCTCGACCCGTTCGGGCGACATGTAGGCCGGCGTGCCGACGATCGACCCATCGACGGTCACGTCGAGGCCATCGTCACTCCCGGTGCGGGCCAGGCCGAAGTCGATGATCCGCACCTGGCCGTGCGGCTCCTGCAGAAAGACATTGTCGGGCTTGATGTCGCGGTGTACGAGCCCCTGGCGGTGGGCGGCCGCGAGCCCCTCCGCGATTTCGCGGCCAATGCGGAGCACCTCGGGGAGCGGGAGCGGGCCCTCCGCCTGTCGGGCCTGTTTCAGCGTGCGGCCGACGAGCAGCTGCATCACGATGTAGGGCAGGCCGTGTTCGTCGCCGACCTGGTGGATCGTCATCACGTGGGGGTGATCGACCGCCGCGGCAGCCCGGCCCTCGCGCAGGAATCGGCGCGTCGCGGCCGGGTCGCAGGCTTTCGACGGATGCAGCACCTTGATGGCGACGTCGCGGCGGAGTTGCTCGTCGCGGGCCAGGTAGACGCGGCCCATGCCGCCCTGGCCGATCAGACGCACGACGGTGTAGCCGCCGATCGTCGGCGGAAGGGAATCGTCGACTGCTGCGACGACGGGAGTCACCATCGCCGGCTCGGCGCCGCGCACCACGTCGGTGGTGTCGGCGAGTGCGGAGGAGGCGGCGTGGGTGTCCTGGGGCAGACGACGGATCACGAACGAGCAGAACGGATCGCCGCGGTGCATGCACGAAGGCTCGTCGACCTCGATTTCCTCGTGGTAGTGCGCGGCGATGCCACGCATGAGCCCGCGGGCCAGCGGGCAGAGCTGCCGCTGGGAGCCATAGATGAGATGCAGCTCGTCCAGCGCGGGCCGTACCGTCTCGAGCACCGGCGGCAGGGCACCGGGATTTGCTGTACGGATCATCGCGTGGATGATCGCTTCGGTGTGTTCGATGAGATCGAGCGTCTGCCACCCTGGGTCGACGTGACGGCCCGCCACCTTCAGGAGATGTGGGGCGAGAAACCGGCCAAACTGCTCGAGCGTGTCGGGCAGCGAGCGGCCGGTCGATTCGGCCAACGCCTGGAGGAGTTCGACGGCCTCGGCGTCGGGATAGACGCCCGACGGGAGATAGCGGGTGGCACCCGTCGCCACGCTCGGACGCGTGCCGTGTGCCGCGGTTTCCGCGAACTTCTGGATGTAGAAAAAAATCAAGCCGTGCAAGACTGCCGGTCTCAGCGTATCGAGGCGAGCGGCTCCCCCGGGCACACCCGCTGGTTGTACAGCATGAGGCCGTGGATCGCATGGTACAAGGCGCCGCACTCGACATCGACGTCGGCCGTCTGCTCGAGCAGCGTGACGAGCCGCTCGGCCGCGCGGGTCACCCACGGGGCGGCGAGGTCGTCGTCGTCGAGTGCGATCGTGAGCACTTCGAAGATGTGGCCAGTGGCACCGAGGCGGGCGAACACGTCGGGCGAGGTGCCCGGCCGGTCGAAGAAGTGCGTGGAGAAGCTGCCGTCGGCCTGCTGGAACGCCCGCGCCCGATCGATCGCGTCGGCAATGCGATCGGCTGCGGCGGCCCAGCCAGCGGTGAGTGGCGCGGCGGGATTCGCGCGGGCCTTGCGGTGGGCTGCCAGCGCGAGCGCCAGCCCTGTCAGCCGATGAGCGCCGCCGCAGGCGCTCGAAGACAGGTCGGCGTCGGCCTCCATTTGGACGACCCGGTCGATCGTCCAGGTCGAGCCATCGGAGGCTTTCCAGGATGCGTCGGGGGGCAGGTAGGCCGTGAGCGCCATGAGCGTCCACGTCGCCTCCTGGCCGGAGTGGATGTCGTGCTTCGCCTGCGCGAGCAGGTCGGCGAGCGTGAAGTCGCGGCCGGCGACGACGAGCTTCGTGTCGAGCGGGATGCCATCGAGGCCGCATTGCGACAGATAGCCGAGCCACTGATCGGGGTGGCCCTGGCCCGTCGTGCTTCCCTCCTCGACGACCGCGACGACGCCATGATCGCCCGGGCGGAGTTGCCAGCCGGTGATCCGGCCGCCGCCCAAGAGATACTCGAGCGCCGGGCTCACGCTCCCCTCGTGCGCGAGCGGAAAGTCGGGCCCGAAGGCCAGAATGCCGTGGACCACCTGCCAGGCACCGTGGACGGCGGCATCGAGCCGACGGGCGTTGCGAGCGTGGTTCACGACGGCCGCGATGCGGGAGCAGAGCGGCTCGGTCGCGGGCGATAGACCGCCGGGTGGTGGTACAGCCGGTGGTGGCGCCACGCCACAGCCCGCCATGGCCGCGCAAACGGCCACGAGCCAGAAGGCACGGTGCGGGCGGCGACACGGCGTGGAAAACGGACGAGCGAACATGGCCCCTCGGCGATACGTAGAGCTAGAATACACTCGCGGCTCGGGCTGCGCTGTTCCTGCCTGCCGCGGCCGTCCCACGGAGTTTCGCCCCCGATGCCGATTTTCTTCGATCCGATGTACATGCTGGCCGTGGCTCCCGCGATGCTGCTCGCGATGTGGGCCCAGTGGCGGGTGCAATCCTCGTTCGCCGCGGCTTCGCACGAGCCCGCCCCGCTCACGGGCGCCGCTGCCGCGCGGCACATCCTCGACTCGGCCGGCGCGACCGACGTGGAGATCGAAGCGATCCCGGGGAAGCTCAACGACCACTACGATCCCCAGGCGAAGGTACTGAGGCTGTCGGAGGCCGTGTATGGCAGCCGCTCCCTGGCTGCCGTCGGCATCGCTGCCCATGAAGCGGGGCACGCGCTCCAAGACGCCCAGAGCTTTTCACTGATGACGATCCGCAACGCCGCGGTCAACGTGGCCAACATTGGCAGCGGCTTCGGCATCACGATGTTCGTGCTCGGCTTGATGATGCAGCTCGCACCGCTGGCCTGGCTCGGGATCGCGCTCTTCGGCGGCACGGTGTTCTTTCAGCTCGTGAACCTGCCGGTGGAGATCGATGCGAGCAATCGGGCGAAGGCGCAGCTCGTGAATCTCGGCATCGTGCCCCCGGCGCAGATGTCGGGTGTCAACAAAGTGCTCAATGCCGCCGCGTGGACCTACGTGGCCGCCACGCTCCAGAGCATCCTCACGCTCCTTTACTACGCCAGCTACCTCACCAGCGGCAACAGCGACTCGGAAAGATAGCCGTCTACGGGATAATGCCCCCCGGGTGGCACGATCGCCCCCGCGTGAGGAGGCGTTTGATGGCGTCAGAGGATCGAGCGAGCGAGGCCTGGCACGCCCTCGATGTGGCGGCGACGGCCACACGCCTGGGGACCGATGCCGACCGCGGTCTGGCCGAGGCGGAGGCGGCGCGACGGCTCATCGATTCGGGCCCGAACGAGATCGAGGCGCAGCCCGGAATCCCGTGGTGGCGGCGGCTCGCACGGCAGTTCCAACAGCTCGTGATCGTGATTCTCGTGGTCGCTGCCGTGATCGCCGGGCTGCTTGGTGAGTGGGCCGACACTGCGGCGATTCTGGCCATCGTCGTGATCAACGGCGCGATCGGCTTCTTTCAGGAAGAGCGGGCCCAGCAGGCGCTCTCTGCGCTCCGGCGGCTCGCCGCACCGCAAGCGCGTGTCGTGCGCGACGGCCTTGCCCGCGTCATCGCCGCGCGGGAGATCGTTGTCGGCGATCGCATCGAGCTGGATGCGGGCTGTCAGGTGCCCGCCGACGCGCGGCTCGTTGAAACGCACGGGCTGGCGGTTCAGGAGGCGGCGCTGACCGGAGAATCGCTGCCGGTCATGAAGCGTGCGGTAGAACGCCTCGCCGCCGATCTGCCGCTCGGTGATCGGGCCACGCTCGTCCACGCCGGCACGGTCGTGGCCGCCGGGCGGGGCGCCGGCCTCGTGGTGGCGACCGGCATGCAGACCGAACTGGGCCGGATCGCGGGCCTGCTTGATCGGGCACCGGCAGAGACCACGCCGCTCCAGCGTCGGCTCGACGAGCTCGGCCGCGTGCTCGTCGCCGTCTGCCTGGTGATCGTGGCCGTGATTTCCGGGCTCGAGCTGCTGCGGGCCGGCAGCGTGTGGGACGTGCTGCTGCGGTCGGTGAGTCTGGCCGTCGCCGCCGTTCCCGAAGGCCTGCCGGCCGTCGTGACGCTCGTGTTGGCGCTCGGAGTGCAACGGATGGTCTCCCGCAACGCGCTCGTGCGGCGGCTGCCGAGCGTGGAGACACTCGGGTGCGTGACGGTGGTCGGCTCCGACAAGACCGGCACGCTGACGCGCAATGAAATGACCGTGCAGGCCGTCGTCACCGGCACGCGTTCGTATCGTGTCTCAGGCACGGGCTATGCGCCGCGGGGCGAGTTTTCGCTCGAGCCGAGCGCACCGGGCGAGGCTGCTCCCACGGCGAGTGATCTGCGGCACGACGTGGACCTCGTGCAGATCCTCACGATCGGCGCCCGCTGCAACAACGCGGCCCTGCGGCCGGATGCGGATGGCGGCGATCGGTGGCAGGTGATCGGGGATCCCACGGAGGGAGCCCTGCTCGTCGCCGCCATCAAGGCGGGCGTCGTCCTGGACGATGCGGCGGAGCCCGTGGTCTCCGAGGTGCCGTTCGACTCGGAGCGGAAGACGATGTCGGTGGTGGTGCGGGCCGCCGACGGCCGATTCGTCGTCCATACGAAGGGCGCTCCAGAGGCGGTCCTGGAGCGTTGCACGCACGAGGCGCGGGCGGGCCGGTGGGAGCCGCTCACGGAGACGCGGCGGGCCGAAATTCTCCGGTGGAACGCCGATCTGGCGGCACGGGCGCTGCGGGTGCTCGGCCTGGCGTGGCGGGTGGACACCTCCCATCCGCCCCCGCGCGGGACGACCGTCGAGGTCACGAGCGACGTCGAGCAGCAGCTCGTGTTCGCCGGGCTCGTCGGCATGATCGACCCGCCGCGTGACGAGGCTCGGGCCGCCGTGGCCACGTGCATGGCGGCCGGCATTCGCCCGCTCATGATCACCGGCGACCACCCTGCCACGGCGCTCGCGATCGCCCGCGCGCTCGGGATGGCTGGGCCCGAGGATCGGGCCGCGACGGGGGCAGACCTGGACCGCTGGTCGGACGATGAGCTTGCCGCGCGTGCCGAGGCAATCACCGTGTATGCCCGCGTGACGGCCGAACACAAGCTGCGGATCGTGCGGGCATGGCAGCGGCGGGGCGAGGTGGTGGCGATGACCGGCGACGGCGTCAACGACGCCCCGGCGATCCGGGCCGCCGACATCGGCATCGCGATGGGGCTGGCCGGCACCGACGTGACGAAGGAGGCGTCCGACATGGTGCTCACCGACGACAATTTCGCGTCGATTGTGAGCGCGATCGAAGAAGGCCGCGGCATCTACGACAACCTGCAGAAGTTCATCCATTACCTCCTGGCCTGCAACGCCGGGGAGGTGCTCGTGATGTTCGTGGCGGCCCTCGTCGGATGGCCGGCACCGCTGGCGGCGATCCAGATCCTGTGGCTCAATCTCATGACCGACGGGCTGCCGGCGCTGGCCCTCGGCCTCGAGCCCCCGGAAGACGACCTCATGCAACGGCGGCCGCGATCGCCACGCGAACCGGTGATCACGTGGGCCCGAGCGCGGATGATTCTCGGCCACGGAGCGCTGCTCGCGGTCGTCACGCTCGCGGCGTTTTGGACGGCGTACCGCGGCGATCCACAACGACTGCCGCACGCCCGCACCGTCACCTTTTGTGTCGCGGCGTTCGCGCAGCTGTTCTTCGCGTTCGCCTGCCGGAGCGACCGACGCACGGCCTGGCAGCTCGGGATCGGTTCGAATCCAGTCCTCCTTGCGGCCGTGGTGGCGGCGGCGCTTCTGCAAGTGAGCGTCGTCATGCTCCCCTTTGCCCGGCCGGTGTTCGAGGTGGGAACGGAGCTCGGCACCGACTGGCTGCTCATCCTGCTGGCAGCCGTCGCCCCCCTGGCCATCGTCGAGGCCTGGAAGGTGATCGCTCCGGATGCCGGTGCGGCATCCCGCCGGATCAACGCTATCGATGCAGCGAATAGAGCAGGACGTTGAGGGCGATTTTCTCGGCGTCGTCCCGGTCGTAGCCGGTGCATTCGAGTGAGTTTTGCTTCTCGAGTGCACAGGAGAGATCGTAGGGTGAAAAGATCACGGCCCACCGGTCACCGATCCGGATGCCCTCGAGCTTGGGGGCGATGCGGCGGCGCCGGGCCGCGAGCGGGCCGTCGCCACCGGAGGGCTCGCGGAGCGTCACCTCGCGGATGTCGAAGCCGCCGTAGTCGTTGGCGGAGAACAGCGGATCGGTGACAGGGATCTCCTCGAGCTTGTGGTCGGGAAGCACCGCGGCGAGTTCGGTGCGGAACGCCTCGGAAAAATTTCCGGAGGCGCAGACGGCATCGGCGAGGAGTGTGCCGCCCCGCTCGAAGAACTGTCGCAGCCGCTCGCGGGCAGCCTGTGGAAACGCGAAGCCCTGGCGGCCGTGCATGAACACGAGATGGTGGTCGAAGAGCCGGGGATCGGCCGGGTCGATCTGGGCGGGGGTGTCGTCGACCCGCACGCCGAGCTCCCGCGCGGCCGCCCGGAGGATGTTGGCGAGCGCCGCCGGCGCGGCGTCGCACATGCCGCCGTGCCGCAGTTTGCCGATCGTGATCTGGCCGCGTTCGAAGCGGTCGGCCGGCTCGGCTGGACCCTGGTCGCTCGCGAACAACTGGTCTTTGCTCTTGAGCTCGCGGTTGGTCGCGTAGGCGAGCACGTTCGTGCCGATGGCGAGGGCCGCGTCGACCTCGCGCTGGATCGCCGGCGCGAGCGCCCGGCGGGACGGCCCGCCGATCTCCCACAGGCAGGAGAGGCTCGGCATCGCCGGGGCATCGCGTTGTAAATCCGTCGGCGGAGCGTAGATCAGGCAGGTACGGCAGCCATAGTCGATGCCCAGCAGCGGCCGGTGGAGCTCCGGCGGCACGAGCGCCTCGGCGTGCCAGGCGGGGTGTTCCGGCGGCAACAGGTGCAGCCCGTATTCCGGCTCTGGAAAGATCTCCCCCACCAGTTGGCGAAAGCGGCGATCGAAGTCGCCGCTCGCCGGGCAGCATCCCTCGGCGAAGATGAATCCGCCTTCATCGATGTAGCGCCGCAGCCTCGGCCCGGCGTCGGGGCCGAGGTCGAACGCACTCTTTCCCGAGAGCCAGAGCACGGGCGCCTGGCGGAAGTCGTCGAGCGTCGCCGAGGGCGAATCGACCACATGCCAGGAGAGGCCGGCGGGATAGTCCTTCCGCCACAGTGTCTCGACGTGCTCGACGAGGTGTGCGATGTCGTGCCCGTGGCGATTCCAGTCGGTGCCCGGATCGTGGCGGCTCTTCGCGACGAGCACCGGCCGGCGGCCCTTGGCGAGAAACAAGAGCGCGAAGCTCGTGGCCACGGTCGGGTCTTCGATCCGCCCGCCACGGAAGGCGCCGGAGAGTTGGTCTTGGCTTGCCACGAGCACGCGAGCGCCTTCCAGATACCAGTCGGCCTGCCCGATGAACCGCCGCGCGGTGAACCGGCCGACGCGTTCGAGACCGTAGAGGTAGTAGAAGTGCCATGTCTGTCCACCGCCCGGGTTCTCGCGCACGCTGAACCGCTTGCCGAGCCAGTCGAGCCCGCGTTCGAGCACCTTCGGTGATGAGCCGCCGCCACAGCAGGAGACGGTCTCGCGGGCAGCCTGCGCATCGGGCGTGCCGAGGTGCTCGGCCGTGATCCAGACGCTCGTGATTCCGGCGCAGGTCATGCTGCCGGTGCCGGCGACGTTGCCGATCGTATAGCCCCACGACCCGTCGGCGTTCGCGCACGACACCCAGTATTGCTGGGCCTTCATCCAGACCTCGGGCTTCACGCGGGCGCCCGCGCGGGCCGCTTCGTGGAGGGCAAGCAGGGCGAACTGCGAGTTGGAGTTGTCGCCCGTGCCCTTGCCCTTGCCGTACGACCACGATCCAGCCGCGGGCCCCTGAGCCACCTGTGTCTGCTCGAGCCAGCCGACGTTCCGCTGGATGATCGCCCGGTCTGCGGCAGGCGCGAGCATCGCGAGCACCATCGTCTGCAGCGACACCGAGTAGGTCTCCTCCGGCTCCTGGCGGCGCAGCCAGTCGAGGCTCTTGCGGAGCGCGGGCTCGTCGGCCTTCACGCCGGCGTTCGCAAGCGCGAGCATGACGAGCGCGGTGGCCCCGACCCGGGTGTCTTGCGTGCGCATCGCGCACTCCCACGACCCGTCACCCTCCTGCTCACGGATCAGCCAGTCGCGGGCCTTCTCGATCGCCCGCTGGATCTGTTCTGGAGACAACGCCTCCCCGTCGGCGGCGCGGGCGGGGGCAGCGAGCATGGCCGCACACAGGCACAAGGCTGCGAAGGCTGGGCACACGTGCCGCACGGCGGACCTCGGGAAGGGAAAGGGTCGGAAGGGTGGTGGTGCGGAGCACGCCACCGACAAAGTTTACCGCTTTTTCGTTCCGGACCGCGGTCGGGCCGGCAAAACCGCGCGGGCAGTGGCGTGGACGTTTGCCGCTTTCCGGGTGGCGGCGGATACTGAGGTGATGGTCGCGGCGCATGCCGTCGCGGCCGGCCCTCAAGGAAGGATCGCGCCACACGTGTCGACCGCGCCCAAGCCGAAGACCCTCGACGACGTCCTGCATGAGTTCGCCCAGCACCGGCGGCTGATGCAGGATGAGCTCCAGAAGGTGATCGTGGGGCAGAATGACGTCATCGAGCAATTGTTCGCGGCGATCTTCACGCGTGGGCACTGCCTGCTGGAGGGCGTGCCCGGCCTGGCGAAGACCTTGATGGTGTCGACGCTGGCCCGGATTCTCGACGTGGGCTTCAAGCGGGTGCAGTTCACGCCCGACCTCATGCCGTCGGACATCACCGGCACCAACGTACTCGAGGAGGACGAGGCGGGGCGGCGGAGCTTCCGATTCGTCGAGGGGCCGATCTTCACGAACATCCTCCTGGCCGACGAGATCAACCGCACGCCGCCCAAGACGCAGGCCGCCCTCCTCCAGGCGATGCAGGAGCAGGAGGTGTCGGTGGGCCAGGAGACGCACCGGCTCCCCGACCCGTTCTTCACGATCGCCACGCAGAATCCGATCGAGCAGGAGGGCACCTATCCCCTGCCCGAAGCCCAGCTCGACCGCTTCATGTTCAACATCAAGGTCGGCTATCCCAGTGCGGCGGAGGAAGAGCAGATCTTGATGTCGACAACGCGGGCCGAGAAGCCCGAGGTGCGGAAGGTGCTCTCGGGCCGGGCGATCGTCAACATCCAGAAACTCGTCGGCAGCGTGCCGGTGAGCGAGTACATCGTGAAGTATGTCGCGCGGCTCGTGCGGGCGACGCGGCCGAAAGACCCGCTGGCTCCGGCCTACGTGGCGGAGCTCGTGGACTGGGGCGCCGGCCCGCGGGCCGGGCAGTTTCTCATCCAGGGCGGCAAGGCGATGGCCGCGATGGATGGGCGGTTCAGCGTGTCGATCGACGACATCCGGCGGATCGCCGTGCCGGTGCTGCGGCACCGGATCGCCACCAACTTCCAGGCCCAGGCCGACGGTCTGACGAGCGAGTCGATCGTCGAGCGGCTGGTGCGTGAACTCCCCGAGCCCGAAATCCCCAAGCTCGTGAAGTGAACGAGCCCGTGAAGTGAGCCGGCCATGGTGCGGGCGGTCGAGGAATACCTGAAGCCGGAGGTGGTGCGGCAGATCGCCCGCCTCGATCTCCGCGCGCAGTTCATCGTGCGCGGCTTTCTCCAGGGCCTGCATGCCAGCCCCTATCAGGGCTTCTCCGTCGAGTTCAGCGAGCACCGCAAGTATGCGCCGGGAGACGATCCCAAGGACATCGACTGGCTCGTCTACGCCAAGACCGACAAGCACTATGTCAAAAAGTTCGAGGCCGAGACCAACATCACAGGCTATCTCGTGATCGACACGAGCGCGTCGATGGCCTACACCTACCGGCAGGAGATGACGAAGCTCGACTATTCCATCTCTCTCTCAGCGGCGCTCTGCTGGCTGATGGTGCACCAGCAGGATCCGTGCGGCCTGATGACGTTCGACGATCGCCTGCATGCCCGGCTGCCGGCCCGCTCGAAGCGGTCGCAGATCGCCCAGGTGCTCTCGGCGCTTTCGAAGGTGGCTCCTTCCGGCCGCACGGACATCGCCCGCAGCATCGCCCAGATGGCGGCCATGCTTCGGCATCGGTCGCTCGTGATGATCTTCAGCGATCTCTTGGCCGATCCGGAGCCGATTCGCGACGCGCTCCTGCGGCTGCGGCACCGCGGGCACGACGTGATCCTGTTTCACGTGCTCGACGAGGCCGAAGTGAAGTTTCCGTTCGAGGGCATGGTGGACCTCACGGAGCCGGAGTCAAGCGATCGGCTCGTGGTCGACGCCGACGCGGCTCGCCGCGACTACGTGGCGAGCGTCGGGGCCTTCCGCGACGATTATCGTCGCGCCTGCTTCCGCGCCGGGATCGACTACGTGCCGCTCGACACCGGGATGCAGTTCGACAAGGCGCTCATGGAGTATCTCGTGAGCCGTCGCACGCGATTTTAGCCGCCATGGGTCTGTCTTTCCTCACGCCGATGCTGCTCGCCGGGACGGCGCTCGTCGCCGTGCCCGTGGTGCTGCACCTCGTGATGCGTCGCAAGCCCGTGAAGCACGATTTTCCGGCGCTGCGATTCCTGCGGGAGCGGGCGGTGGCCAACCGGCGGCGGCTGAAGCTCAATCACCTGCTGCTCTTGCTCGTGCGGATGGCGGCCCTGGCACTGCTCGCCCTCGCCCTTGCCCGGCCGACGCTGCGGGGAGCCGGCTGGCTCGCCGACGCTGAGGGCCCGGTGGCGGCGGTGTTCGTGTTCGATACCGCGCCGCGCATGCAGCTGCGCGAGGCGAATCGAACCCGGCTCGTGCAGGCTGCGGAGATGGCCCGGGTGCTGTTTGGCAAGCTGCCCCCGACGAGCAAGGTGGCCGTGCTCGATACGGCTGACGGGCCGGCGGCATTCTCGCCCACGATTACCGCAGCCACGGCCCGCGTCGAGCGGCTGGCCGCCGCCACACCCGGCATGACGCTTGCTGGGGCCATGGCGGAAGGCCTGCGGCTGCTCGAATCATCGCAGCTGGCCCGCCGGGAGATGTATGTCTTTACCGATTGCTCGCGTGGTGCGTGGGCCGGCACCGAACCGCTCGACCTCGCCACGTCGCACCCCGACGTGAGCGTGCTCTTCATCGACGTCGGAGCCGCCGCGGTGCGCAACTTCGCGATCGACTCCGTCGATCTGGCCAGCGACGTGATCGCAGCCGGCACGCCCGCGACGTTCACCGTGTCGGCCAGCCGCAGCGGGCCGGATGCGAATCGCGCGATCGCCGTCGAGGTTCTCGCCCGTGACGGCGGGTATGTCCGGCGGGCGATCAAGCCGGTTGTCTGGAAGGACGGCGCGACGACCCAGGTGACGTTCGACGTGGCCGGCCTCGAGCCGGGGGTGCGGCAGGGCCGGGTGATCATCGACGGCACGGACGACCTCGAGGCCGACGACGTGCGGTCGTTCACGATCGAGGTCGGTAGACCGGCCCGCGTGCTCGTGGCCGCTCCCACACCCTCCGGCCGGAGCGGGCGGTTTCTGGCCCAGGCGATCGCCCCCGCAGCGCTCGCCAAGGTCGGAAAGTCTCGTTTCGACGTCGCGCTCGTCGACATCGGTCAGCTCGACACCGTGGCCTGGGAAGGGGTGGCCGGGATCGTGCTCGTCGATCCGCCGCCGCTCCCCGACCGCACGTGGGATCTGCTGCGGGAGTGGGTGGCGGCGGGCCACGGGCTCGTGGTCTGGCTCGGGCCGGAGGCGGGGGACGCCGCCCGTTTTAATTCCGAGGCGTCGCGCCGCGTGCTCGGCGGCGGAATCGTGCGCGTGTGGCGGAGCCCCGACGGCGGCAATTTTTTCGCGCCGGCGACGCTCGACCATCCGGTGCTCGCCGCCTTTCGGCGGGTGGGTGACGCCGTGCCGTGGCAGGATTTTCCGGTGGAGCGGCACTGGGAATTCGCCTCGTCGGCCGCCGGCGCCGCCGACGCAGGTGCCGTGCCGGTCGCCGCCTACCGCAACGGCCTCGCCGCCATCCTCGAGCATCGCGTGGGCGCCGGCCTCGTGATCACCGTCACGACACCCGTCTCGCAGGCCGCGAGCGATCCCGAAGCGTGGAATACGCTGGCCACCGGATTCGAACCCTGGCCGTTCGTGATGCTCGCCAATGAGACGCTGCGCCATGCGGTGGAAACGCCCGACGATCGGAATATCGTGGCGGGCCGCCCGGCCGTGCTGCACGTCGATCGACGGGACGTCCCGGCGGCATTCGTGCGGACACCCGCCGGCGACGATTTTCCAGCGGTGATCGACCAGGCACGGGGCACGATCACGGTGAGCGCCACGCAACTGCCGGGGAACTACGCCGTGCGGGCCGGTGGCGAGGTGGGCGGCTTCATGAAGGGGTTCAGTGCGAATCTCGATGCAGCTGCGACCGACACGGTGCGACTCGATGACGAGGTGCTCCATGCCATGCTCGGGCCCGCGTCGCGGATCGCCCGCACCGAGCAGGATTTGATCCGCGACGTGAATCTCGAACGGATCGGTGCCGAACTCTCGGGCTGGCTCCTGTTGCTTGCCGCGGCGGTGATTGCAGCCGACTGGATGCTCGCCAACCGCTTCTACGCCCCCCGGGAAGACCCGGCGGCGGCCGGCTCGGCCACGAAAGAGGCGTTTGCAGTTCCCCCGCCCTTGCCGTCCTCGGCGGAGGCGCCGGCATGATCGCGGGCAGTGGCGTGCTGAACGACGTGGCGGTGGCGTTCGACCCGGTGGGATCCTGGGGCACGGTCATCGCCGTCGTGGTCGTGCTCGCCGCCGTGCTCTTCGCCGTGGGCCCCGACCGCTCGCGGGTCGGCTCCGGCCGCCGGCTCACGCTCGTGCTCGTGCGACTGGCGGTGTTTCTCGCCCTCGTGGCCTGCATGATCCGGCCGACGATCGTAGCCACGAAGAAGGCGCGGCAGCCGGGCACGGTGCTCGTGCTGGCCGATACATCCGAGAGCATGACGGTGGCCGACGGGCTCAACGGTCAGACCCGCTGGCAGGAGCTCAGGGCGGCGCTCGCTGCGGCCCGTCCGGCCGCGAAGGCGCTCGCCGTTGAGTCGAGCTTCGACGTGGCGCTGTGGCGGTTCGACCGCGAGGCGCGGGCCGTGCCGCCGGTCGGCGACGATCCGTTCCCGCTGGAGCCTTGGCAGCCTGCGCCGAGCGCGGGGGAGACGGCGATCGGTGCGGCGCTCGACGACTGCGTGCGGGCGACTGCGGGGCGAAACGTGGCCGGCGTGATCGTGCTCAGCGACGGCGGTCAGCATGCCTATCCGCCACGCGACCAGCCGCCGCAGGGCGTGGCCCGTCGGCTCGGTGATGCAGGCGTGCCCCTCTGGAGCATCACGTTCGGACAGCAGCGTGGTGAAGGGCAGGGCCGCGATGCCGCGGTTTCGAACCTCGCCGTCAGCGAGACCGCGTATCTCGGCAACACCGTCGAGGTGGCCGGCCGCGTGCGGCTGGAGGGGCTGGCCGATCGCGACGTCGTCGTGAAGCTGATGGTCGAGAATGCCGCCGGGCGGATGGAGGAGGCCGCTCGGGTGAGCGTGAAGGGGGGCCGCGACGGCACGGAGGAGCCGGTGCGGCTGGCCTGGACGCCCGACGTGCTCGGTGAACGGAAGGTGGCCCTCGTGGTCGAGCCACAGGAAGGCGAGACCGTGACGACGAACAACGAGCTCTCCACGTTCGTCGAAGTGGTGGACGGCGGACTGCGCGTGCTCTATCTGGAAGGAGCGTTGCGTGTGGAGCAGCGGTTTCTGCGCCGGGTGCTTTCGGCCAGCCCCGACATGCAGGTCGATTTTCAGTGGATCGACTCCGCTCGCCGCGACCGGTGGCCGGTCGACCTCGGCCGCACGCTCACCACCGACTACGACGTTTTTCTGATCGGCGACCTCGACGCGGCGGCGCTGCGATCGCAGGATCTCGCGACGATCGAGGGGAAGGTGCGGGCGGGCGCGGGAATCGGCCTCTTGGGCGGGTTTCACGCGTTCGAAGCGGGAGGCTGGGCGTCGTCGAAGCTCGGTGCGCTCATGCCCTTCATGCCCGACCGGCTCGCACGGCAGCCCTTCGACGAGCCGGTGCGTCCCTCGCTCCACGTCGAGGGGCCGCTGCAGCTCGTGCCCGATGGGCGGTTCGGCGGGGTCTCGATCCTGCGGCTCGGCCAGGCCGACCCAGAGACTCGAGCGGCCTGGCAACGCATGCCGGCGCTCGATGGCGCGAACGATCTCGGCCAGCTCGTTCCCGAGGCGAAGCGGTTGGCGAACACGGCCGACGGCAGGCCGCTGCTCGTCGCCCGGGAGTTCGGCACGGGCCGTGTGGCCGCCTTCGCCGCCGATTCGACGTGGCGCTGGGCGATGCAGGGGGCTGGCGAGCAGCACCGCCGATTCTGGCGTCAGTTCGTGCTTTGGCTCGCCCGGCAGGACGGCACCGAAGACGACGCGCTCTGGGTTCGGCTGGGGCAGCGGCGCATCGCTCCGGGGATGACGATCGGGTGTGACGCGGGCGTGACACGGCCCGACGGCGAGGCTGTCGCCGACGTCGAGCTCGAGGCCGTGGCGGTGTCGCCGGCGGGCAAGGCCCGACCTGTCAGATTGCCGCGACGGGGTGTGACATTTTCCGGAACGCTCGCCGACTTCACGGAGCCGGGCGACTGGCAGCTCGTGGTGAAGGCCTTGCGGCCGGGCCGCGAGCCGCTGGAGCGATCGGCACGGTTCACCGTCGTGCGGCAGGATCTCGAACTTGCGAATCCGCGGGCCAACCCACTCCTCATGCGGCAACTCGCGGAATCGACGTCGGGGGGCACTCGCGCCCCTGAGGAGCTCGCCGAGATCTTCGACGAGATTCGCACCCAGCCGGCCGCTTTCGAGACGCTCGAACAGTGGTCGTACACGCCCTGGGACAAGTGGCCGATGTTTCTCGTGCTCGCCGGCCTGTTGATCCTCGAATGGATCCTGCGCAAGCGTTTCGGGCTCGTGTGAGGCTGTTTTCCGCCTTTCGGCGTCGACCCAGCTTTGCTACGTTCCCACCCCGCGCCCGTCAGTGACGCGGACGGCCCCAGCCAGCGAGGACCGGCGTGCACAAACGGCGGCCGATTCGTGACAAACTTCTGCTCGGCGGGCTGCTCGTCGGGATCATGGTGGCCACGCTCTCGGCCAGCAGCTTTCTCGGGATCTACTCCTACCGCAGGCTCGTGCGGGCCCTGAGCTGCCGCGCGGCGGAGTTGCCGCGGGCCAGTGCGCTCGAGGCCTGCGTGAGCGACCTCCGGCTGACGCATGCCCGAGCCCTGGCGGGGGATCCGGGCACATTCGACGGCCCCGGGCTGACGGTGCCGCTGGGCCTGTTGCGGTCTCCCATCACGCCGCGCGACGACGCGGCGTTTGGCGACTGGTTCACCGACCAGATCGAACGCACGTGGTGGGCGCTCGAGCGGTATTGCGACGAACTTGCCGCTGGTGAGCTCGACGACATGCCGTTCGGCGACCGGAGCCGTGAGCGGGAAACCGCCCGCGAGATCACGTCGTGCCTGGAGACGATCCGGTCGATCACGGGCATCGACCGGGGGCGGTTGCTGCCGTGGATCGAGGAGTCGGTGCCCGACCAGCGGCGGAAGCTGCTCGCCGTGGAGCCGCATCTCGAGCGGCTCGCAGTGCTCTCGGCGGAGTTGCCGACGTTTCTCCAGGAACGGCTCCACGACCTCTCCGACGAAGTACGGGTGGGCTATCGCACGCTGATCATCACGACGTGGGCCGCCGCCCTGGCGGCGACGGTCTTGCTCGCGGCGCTCGGCGTGCTCACCTACCGCTGGGTCTTCCGGCCGCTGCGGCTCCTCGGCCACGGTTCCCGGAAGGTGGCAGCGGGCGACTTCAGCTTCCGCATCCGCCTCGACACCCGCGACGAGATGGCCGAATTGGCGGGGGCGCTCGACGACATGACGCAGCGGTTTCAGGAGATCCGCGACGACCTTGATCGCCAGGTGCAATTGCGCACCCGCGAGGTGGTGCGCAATGAGCAGCTGGCGAGCGTGGGCTTTCTCGCGGCGGGTGTGGCCCACGAGATCAACAACCCACTGGCCTCGATCGCGATGTGCGCCGAGTCGCTCGAGAGCCGGCTCGACACGCCCCCTGCCGACGAATCCGACACGCAGGTGATGCGCCGCTACCTCGAGCTCATCCAACAGGAAGCGTTTCGCTGCAAGGGCATCACGGAGAAACTGCTCGACTTCTCCCGGCTCGGCGAAGTGCGGCGGCAGCCGACCGCGATTCTCGCGCTCGTCGACGACGTGGCCGATATGTTGCGGCATGTCGGCCGCTTCGCGGGCCGCACGATCGAAATCGAGGCCGGCAGCGACGTGCTCGTGATGGTGAATCCGCAGGAGATCAAGCAGGTGGTGCTCAACCTGCTCGTCAACGCGCTCGACTCGATCGAAGAGACGGGCCGGGTGCATGTGGCGGTGCGGCGCGACGGCGCCACAGCCGTGCTCACGCTCACCGACGACGGCTGCGGCATGACCGACGAGGTCCTCGAGCATCTCTTCGAACCGTTTTTCACGCGGCGCAAGAGTGGGCAGGGCACCGGGCTCGGCCTCTCGATCGTGCACCGCATCGTGGCCGACCACGGCGGCCGGATCGAAGCCACGAGCGCGGGCCCGGGCACGGGCTCGACGTTTCGGGTCACGCTGCCTGTCGCCGAGGTGGGCGGCACGACGGCCGCCGCGACACACGTCAAGGAGGTGGATCATTCCAGCCAACAAGCAGCCTAGGCCGATGCGAATCTTGTTTGCCGACGACGAGGCGTCGCTGCAAGAACTCATGCGGATCGAGCTCCCGCGGCTCGGCCACGAGGCTACGGTCTGCCCCGACGGCCGCACCGCCCTTGCCGCCCTCGACCGCACGGCATTCGACTGCGTGATCGTCGATCTCGACATGCCGGGGCTCGGCGGGCTCGACGTGATCGCCCGCGTCCGCGAGACGTCGCCCGACACCGAGGCGGTGATCATCACCGGCAAGTCGTCGCTCGAAAGTGCGATCGCCGCCGTGCGCCAGGGCGTGTTCGACTATCTCACGAAGCCTTGCAAGCTCGCCGACATCCAGGCCGTGCTCGAGCGGGTGCGGAAGAAGCGGGAGCTCACGGCCCGGCTCAAGGCCCTCGAGGGCCGCGTGCGCCGTGCCGAGGGAACCACGCATCTCGTCGGTGCATCGGTCGGGCTCGCAGCGGTGAAGCGGCTCGTGGCCCGCGTGGCCGCGAGCGACTCCGCCGTGCTCGTGCGGGGCGAGACCGGCACCGGCAAGGAGCTGGTGGCCCGGGCGATCCACGAGGGCAGTTTACGGGCGGCAGGGCCGCTCGTTGCCGTGAATTGCGGCGCGCTCCCGGAGCATCTCGTGGAGAGCGAGCTGTTTGGCCACCGCAAGGGAGCATTCACGGGCGCCGACGAGCACCGGGCCGGGCTCTTCGAAGTGGCCGATGGAGGAACGCTGTTTCTCGACGAAATCGGCGAACTGCCGAAGGCGCTCCAGCCGCGGCTTCTGCGGGCGCTCGAAAGCGGGGAGATCCGGCGGGTGGGCGACAGCCATCCGATCACGGTCGACGTGCGCGTGGTGTGTGCCACGCACCGGTCGCTCGAGGACATGGTCGCTCAGGGTGCCTTCCGTGAGGATCTGCTGTTTCGCATCAACACCTTCGAGGTGGCGATCCCGCCCCTGCGTGAGCGGCTCGAAGACATTCCGGCGCTCGTCAAGCACTTCGTACGGAAAGCCCGGCCGCAGACGCCGCCGGAGGCCGATGTGGCCGAGCCGACGGTGCTCGCCGCACTCGCCGCCCACCAGTGGCCTGGCAATATTCGTGAGCTGGCCAACGTGATCGAGCACGCGCTCGTGCTCTGCGACGGTCTCCCGCTCACCGTGGAGCACTTGCCGGCACGGCTGGGGGCCCTGCGACCGCGGCCCGCGGTGTTGCCGGCGCCGGCCGCCCCGGCGTTGGCCTCACAGGCCGTGGCAGCGATGCCACCCAAAGCTGTGAGCCTTCGAGAGCTCGAAATGCAGGCAATCCTGCAGGGCCTCGAGCGCAACAACGGCAACAAGGCCCGCACTGCCGAAGAGCTCGGCATCAGCCTGAAGACGCTCTACAACAAACTGCATCAGTTGCAGGACGGGGCCGTGGAACGATCCGCATAGGGAAGGCGCGAGCCTGTCCTACGTCTTCCGCACGACCCCGGCCAACACGCCGAGCACCCGGGCGTTCTTCACGTAAATCGGCTTCATCGACGTATTCGCTGGCTGGAGCCGGATGCGATCACGCTCGGGAAACCACTGCTTCAGTGTCGCTTCGCCATCTTCTGTTTGTGCCACGACGATGTCGCCCGAGTGGGCCGTCTGCTTCTTCTGGATCACCACCCAGTCCCCGTCGGCGATCTGGGCATCGATCATCGAGTCGCCCATCACCTTGAGGACGAAGTGGTCGTCGCGATCGAAGAGCTCTTCAAAGTCGATCCGTTCCTTCTGCTCTTCGGCGGCCCGCAGCGTGCCGGCGGCCACCCAGCCCGCCATCGGCAGGCCACGGAGGTGCGCAGGCTCCATCACGAGTTCGATCGCTCGCGACATGTTCTTGCCGCGGGTGATCAGCCCCTTGCGCTCGAGCGCCTTGAGATGACACACCACGCCATTCGGCGAGCGGATCTTGAAAGCCTGCCCGATCTCACGCACCGTCGGCCCGAAACCGCGGGACTGGATTTTTTCACGGATGAAGCCGTAGATCTCCATCTGGCGCTCGGTGGGCACGTCGCCAGGTTCGACCTCGGCGTCGGCAGCCAGGGGGAGCAGGCTGCCGAGTGCCGACGGGAGCCTGACCTGCGACGACCGTGCTGCCGAGCCCGCCTTCGGCTTCCGGCCGGCTGTCTTGCCCGCGGCGCGCGCCGGCGACTTCTTGCGGACGGCAGACTTCGGCACGGCGGATTTGCTGGTGGCAAGCTTGGGCATGGGTGCCAAACGGCGGGGCCGTTTCCTGAAGGGTGAATGGTGGGTAGCGATCTGGACGCCGGTATCTTACTATACGGCCGTTCAATCGCAAGTCCAGCAGTTTTTTCGGGGGAGAGGCGCGAGAGATCTCGCCCCCGTATATTGGGGCTGACGTCTCATTTTCGCAGGAGCCCCGTGATGTCGCCCAATTTTTCGTTCGCACGGACCGTCCGATCAATGCTGGCCGTGGTGGTCGTCGCCTTGCCCGCCGGGGTTGAGGCCGCCCGGGGTGAGCCCGCCGACAAGAAGCCCACGGCGGTGATTGCCCAGGTGACGCTGGCCGGTTCCTTGCCCGATGGCGTGGGGCAGGGGGGGCTGCTCGCCGACGTGGCGCCGCACCTGCATCGCATCATCGAGCGGCTCGACAAGGCGGCTGCCGACCAGCGAGTGAAGGGCGTGGTGCTCTCGATCGAATCGCCGGATCTCGGGCGGGCCCGTGCCGATGAGCTGCGGGCGGCGATCGCCCGGCTGCGCAAGGCGGGCAAGCCGGTGGCGGCACATCTCGTGGGCTCGGCCCCGGTGCATTACATGGTCGCCTTGGCGTGCGACACGATCACGATGCCCCCCGCCGCCACGCTCGAGATCACCGGCGTGCGGACGGAGGTCATGTTCTTCAAAGACCTCTTCGACTCGCTCGGCCTCAAGGCGGAGATCCTCCAGGTGGGCGAATTCAAGGGAGCCGGCGAGCCGCTCACCCGGTCGAGCATGAGCCCCCAGCTCCGCGAGCAGTATGAAAGCTTCGTGGGAGACCTCTTCGAGCAGCTCGTGGAGCGGATCGCCGCCGAACGCCGGCTCACGCCGGAGAGGGTGCGCGAGCTCATCGACACGGGTGTGTTTACGCCCGATGCCGCGCGTGAGGCCGGGCTGATCGACGCCGTCGGCTACGAAGACGAAGTGGCCGCCGCGGTCGCGAAGAAGATCGAGCTCGCCGAGCCCAAGATCGTGCGCGACTACGCCGAGCGCAAGATGGACAACGATTTTTCCGGCCTGGGCGGCCTCGTGAAGCTCGTCGAGATGTTCTCGGGCCAGAAGCAGGCGGCTGCCTCGGGCAAGGGGAAGCAGATCGCGATCGTTCATGTGACCGGCGAGATCGCTGAGGGAAAGGGCCGCGACGATCTCCTGGCGGGAGCCGCGGCCGGGAGCGATACCGTGATCAAGGCGATCCGCGAAGCCGCCAAAGACGACGATGTGGCGGCGATCGTGCTCAGGATCGATTCACCCGGCGGCTCGGCCCTGGCCAGCGACCTGATCTGGCGGGAAGCGGAGCGCACGAAGAAGCCGGTCGTCGCAAGCCTGTCCGACACGGCCGCGAGTGGTGGCTACTACATCGCCGTCGCAGCCGACAAGATCGTGGCGGCCCCCGGCACCCTCACCGGTTCGATCGGCGTGGTCGGCGGCAAGGTCGCCGTCGGCGGGGCGCTCGAGCGCTACGGCGTGCACACAGACGTGGTGAGCAAGGGGAAGAACGCCGGCTGGCTGTCGATGCAGTCGCCCTTCACGGCGGCCGAGCGCGAGGTCTTCCTAGGCACGATGAAAGACGTCTATCGGCTGTTCACATCGAAGGTGGCCGCGGGCCGAAAGCTCGACATGGAAAAGATCGAGAAGCTCGCCGAGGGCCGCGTGTTCACGGGCCGCATGGCGAAGGAGGCCGGGCTCGTCGATCGGCTGGGCACGCTCGACGACGCGATCGACGAGGCCAAGGCGCTTGCCGGCCTCGCCGCCGACGAAGAGATCGAACGGGTGCTGCTACCGGAGCCACGCGGGCTGTTCGACGATCTCTTTGGCATGCAGGGCCTCGGCACACCGCCCGTGGCCGGAGTCGATCTTGCCGCCCGGCTGCTCGGGCTGCCGGGGATCGAGGCGATCAGAGCCCACGCCGGCACGCTCACGGCGCTCTCGAGCGGCCGGCCGCAACTGCGCATGCCGGCCAGCGTGCGGGTGCGGTGATCCAGCCGCCTCAAAGACGCACTCGTCGCCTACTCATGCGCTCAGTGCTGGTGGACTGACGAATGCCGTGTCAGTCAATCAAACTGCCGGTCCCTTCGGGAGAATGCCAAAGATCAGCGGCTCGCGGCCAAGGGATTATCCACACCGCTGGATACTATCGCGAGTCCGCTGCATCGCGTTGTTATGCGCTTTCGCGCTGCGATACGGGCTGCAGCTCAAAAACACGTGCAATCGCCGCAGCTTCTGCGACCCGGCCTGCCTTCAAGGCAGATCGCACGGCATCCAGTTTGCGGGCGTCGGCCACGCTCAGGTAGGGCGCCCACCCAGTCTCGTCATGAATCAGATCAACTTCCACTTCAGCTGCAAAGCGGCCTTCATGGATCAACTTGATCTTCTTTTTTGCGGTCATGGACGCACCCTTTTCGTAAACGTCGGATCCCAGAGGGCGGGGTCGGGCTTGTAGGCGGTCACCAGCACCGCAGGACTATTGTACCCGCGAGGAATGCCCCATACCGCATGCACAGGGTTACCCTCGGTATCCAACTGAAGCACGAGCGCTGCGGGGCCTTTCGGGTAATCGGGGTATTCCTCGAGTATGACCGCCCTGGGAACGCCTGAAAGAACCTCGTCGATCGTGAGGCCGTCATCAGCGAGGGCGTCATAGCCGTGCTCCGATATTCGCACGGCCCCCGCTGCGATCAGGTCAGCAAGCTTCTGCCACAGGGCGGACATGTGTTTCCTCACCGTTCAGAAGACTGGCTCGCGGAACTTGTAGTTCTACGGAACTTGTTCATCGCTGACGATGCTGGATAACGCGTCCGTGGACGCCTCGGCACTCTGCGTTCAAGTGTCGTCGCTGCCGGCGCTTCGATCAAATTGAGACGTAGCCGTCGCAGCGCGTTCGCCGGTTTATCTGCCAGAGAAGCAGGGCCGAACGGTCGCAGGATGCGACCCATGCAAGCCTGCGGAGGCCAGGGATGGCTCCGCAGGCGTGAAGCAGGCCACTTCGCCTACCAGGCGAAGTGCGCGAACGCCTTGTTGGCGTCGGCCATGCGGTGCACGTTGTCGCGCTTCGTGACCGCGGCGCCTTCGCGCTTGTACGCGGCCATGATCTCGTCGGCGAGTTTCTCGTGCGTGGCGCGGCCCTTCTTCTCGCGGACGGCCTGCAGCATCCAGCGAATGCCGAGCGATTGCTGCCGGTTGCGATTTACCTGCATCGGCACCTGATAGGCGGCACCGCCCACCCGCTTCGACCGCACCTCGACCGACGGCTTGCAGTTTTCGAGGGCCCGATTGAAGACCTCGATCGGCTCGACGTCGGTCACCTTCTGGGCGACGATCTCCATCGCCCGGTAGAAGACACCCTGGGCGACGCTCTTTTTGCCGTCGACCATCAGGCAGTTGATGAACTTGCTCGCGAGGAGCGATCCGTAGCGCGGATCGGGAATGAGTTGCTCGCGGCTGGCGGTGATTTTACCCATGGCTCGTGTCTTCCTTCGTTAACCCTTCTTGGCACCGTAGAGGCTGCGCGACTGCTTGCGGCCCTGCACGCCGAGCGTGTCGAGCGCACCGCGCACGATGTGATACCGCACGCCCGGAAGATCGCGGACACGTCCGCCACGCACGAGCACGATCGAGTGCTCCTGCAGGTTGTGCCCTTCACCCGGGATGTAGACGGTCACTTCCTTCTGATTCGAGAGCCGCACGCGGGCGATCTTTCGCAGGGCGGAGTTCGGCTTCTTGGGGGTCATCGTGCGCACCTGCAGGCACACTCCGCGCTTCTGCGGGCAGCGGTCGAGCACGGGCGACTTGGAAAACTTGCGCTTCGGCCTGCGACGGCTGCGAACAAGCTGGCTGATCGTGGGCATACCGGAGTGTCGTATCCTGCGAAAAAATGGTGCGGAGCCGCCACTTGGCGGGAGCTCCAGAGACTAGCCGAAACCGCAGGGCCATGAAAGCGGGGGCAGAAATCAGGCTGCGGCCAGCGTCGGCCGCAGGAAAATCTCCCCCCGGCCGCCGGTGACAAGGTCGCCGTGCCACTGCTCCCACGGTCCTTCCAGGAGCGTGCGAATCGCGGGGCCGCCCCGGCCAAAACCGGCCGCTTCGAGCCTGGCGGCAAGCAGCGGAAGAAATGCCGGCACCCACACCGCACCCTTGCAAAACGTGGCTGGTGGCTCGAACCGCGGCCCCGCCGCCACGAGCGACCCGCGTTGCATGCCGTGCCCGGCATCAGGGCCCACGGCGCCGGCCACGAGCACCGTGCCCGCGCGCAGTTCGAACGCCGCCGCCGGGCCACAGTCGCCGCCGACCGCCAGGATGCCGCGGCGCATTCGGGCGGCCGCGAGGCAGCCCACGTGGCCTGCGATCATCACGAGCCCGCCCCGCATCCCATGCCGGCTGCCGGGGAGCGCCGCGGCGGCATTGTCGCCGGCCGAACCGGCCACATGCACCCTGCCGCCGGTCATCTCGCAGGCGAGCCAGTCGCCCGCGTCGCCTTGAATCGTGAGCGTGCCGCCAGTCATGCCTTCGCCCGCATGCCGCCCTGCGTTTCCTGCCACCACGATCTCGCCCGCTGCCATCCCCGCGCCCACGCCATGCACGCGGGAGAAATCACCGTGGCATTCGATCCGGCCGTCGGCGGCCGTGCCTGTGATGCGGAACAGCGTGCCGAGCTCCGTGGGCCGCTCGTCGGCTCGCACCACGAGCCGGCCGAGATCGCTCGCCGTGAGCGTTACGATCCGATCAGGCACGACGCCGGCAAGGTCGATCGACAACGCTCCTGAATCGGCGAGCTGTTCGATGATGAGCGGCATGCGGTCGGGCCTCGGGCAGGGCAACAAAGCGGGACCGCGGAGAGGCGTGCTCCCCGCGGCCCCGATGATAGCGTCTGCACATGCCGGCCCGGCTACTTCGTGAGCACGGGCACCTTCCGCGACGTGCTCGATGGCGACTTCGTCAGCTCAACCATCAACACGCCCTTGTCGTAGCGGGCTGTGACCTTCGCCGGGTCGACCGACTCGGGCAGCGGGATCGCCCGGCTGAAGGCACCGGAGTGGCTCTCGCAGTGCGACCAGCCTTCGCCCGACTCCTCGGTGCACGACTTCTTCTCGCCCGAGATCATCAGCCGGTCGCCCGACACGCTCACGTCGACGTCCTTCGGGTCGATGCCCGGCAGCTCGGCCCGCACACGGATCTGCGTGCCGGATTCCGAAAGATCGATCGCCGGCATCCACTGCCCCGGTTCGGTGGGCTCGAGCCAGCCGGGCACGAAGGCCGTGGGCCGGCTGAAGAAGCCCTCGAAGAGCCGGTTCATCTCATTGCGAAAATCGGCCAGGGTGGTGAGAGTGCCCCCCTCCATGCCGCTCGAGCGCTTCGTGCGAAAAGGAATCAGACTCATGGGACGGTCTCCTTTTCTTCTTTTCTTCGGGAAGGTGAAACGAAACACGACAAGACATTCGGGGGCCCGCGCGGGTCTGGCCCACGTCGGGATCAGCCGGCCTCAGCCGGCGCGGACCTCGACCTTGCGCGGCCGCACCGCCGCCAGCCGCGGCACGTGGATGGTGAGCACCCCGTGGCGGTAGTTGGCCGTGATCTGCGAGGCGTCGAAGTCGTCGCCCAAGCGGAACGACCGGCGGTAGCTGCCGATGCCGTATTCCTGGTGGACGGCGCGGCCGGGCAGTTCGCGGGCCGGCACCCTCGCGTGGAGCGAGAGCACGCCGTCCTCGAACGACACGTCGATGCCATCGGTGCGGGTGCCGGGGATGTCGGCGACGATCAACACCTCCTTCCCGCAGTCGCAGATGTCGACGTTGGGCTGGTAGGTGAGCGTGGTCTCCGCTTCGGTCGGCGCGGCCGCGGGCCGGGCGGCGGTCTTCATCTCGGAAGTGGTCATGATGAGTTTCTCCTCTCGGGGAAGGGTGGGTGATGCAACGGCGTCAGGCCGAACGAACCTGCACCTTGTGGGGCTGGGCCTCGGGCGCCTTCGGGCAGGTGACGGTGAGCACGCCGTCGGCGAGCCGCGCCTCCACCCGCGCGGCATCGACTGCCACGGGCAGCGTGATCCGCCGCTCGAAGCTTCCGGTGCCGCGTTCGCGCCGGTGCCACGTGACGGCCGTCTTGCGGCTGCCGTTGCCCTGCTCGCCGGTCGGCGTGGGCTGGGCGGCCTCCGGCTCGGGACGCGAACCCTTGAGCACGAGCTCGTCGCCCGAAACGGCGATGTCGACGCCGCCCGCTTCGAGGCCGGGCACTTCTGCCTCGATCACGATGGCGTCGTCGGTCTCGCGGATGTTGACGGCGGGAAATGCCGCCGATGTCGCCGACGGGCTGCCCCAGCCGTGCAGCGGCGGGGCCGCCACGAGGTTGCCCCAGAGACGATCCAATTCATCGCGCAATTCGTCGAGTGGGTGCGCGAAGCCCGTGCGGGAAGTCTGCATCGCTGACTCCATGAAAGGGTGAACGAAACCACCGCCGTCCATGGAACGAAAAATCATTCGCAGGGACGGTCCCGAAAAACAATCCGCCGCTCGCAGTGGTGCCGAAATCGCGCCCCGCTGGCGGCGGAAGGGAAAAAAGCAAAGGGCGTGCCAATGGACAGGCGCCGGCGTTCGTCCGTGCAGGGCCGTGCAACCCTGAGGAAATCCGGCCCAGCGGCTGCCGACTCGGCTGGAAGCCGTGAAACTCTGACGGTCGTGTCGGCTGTCAGGTTGGCAGCGCTCTTTGGCCACCTCTGGCAGGCGGTGCGGACGGTTGTGGGGGGATCGGCAACGCCATAGACTGCGGCCTTTGTGAACGGACTCGCTCGACGCGAGCACGGCGATTATCCGAGGGCGGATAATGCAGCCGGCCGGAAACGTCACTCTCAGTCGCAACGGATGTCTCATGCGTTTCACGCTTCTCGATCGTGTCGTCGCCATCGATCCCGGCAAGACCATCACCGCCATCAAGACGCTCTCGCTCTCCGAGGAATATCTCGCCGACCATTTCCCCCGGTTTCCTGTGATGCCGGGCGTGCTGATGCTCGAGGCGATGACCCAGGCGGCCGCGTGGACGATCCGGATCGCCGAGGACTTCGCCCACAGCGTCGTCGTGCTGCGGTCGGCGAAAAACGTGAAATATGGCGACTTCGTCGAGCCGGGCCGGGTGCTCACGGTGACGGCCGAGGTGCTTTCCCAGGACGAGACGACGACGAAGGTCAAGGCCAGCGGCACCGTGTCGAGCGCGGGCGGTGAGCGGACGAGCCTCACGGCGCGGCTCGTGCTCGAGCGCTATAACATGGCCGACCGGCTCCCCCACGGCGACGCCATCGACGCCCGGGTGCGGGCCGAGATGCGGAAGCTGTGGGCCGTGCTCCATCCAACGGGCCGGTCGGGCGGGCAGCCGCGGCGGATGGTCTACGGCGCCGGTTCCGGCGGCATGATCGAGGCTCCGCGGCCCGTCGCCGGGGCGGCTACGTTCGCCCGCTGAGTGCCGCACTGCTCGGGGACCGGTACCGGCGGGCCGATTTTTCCGAGTTTTTTGGGGTGACGCGCCGAAATCTCCGCTTTTCGGGTTTCCACGTGGCGGCGTCGACATTACCTTGTGTCGAAGCTGATCCGATTTCTGGTTTGTTTTCGTTCCCCGTTTTCGAGGTGCCACGTCGATGCCGTCGCGCGATGAAATTTACGAAAAGGTCAAGACAGCCCTGATCGACGCCCTCGGCGTCGATGACGACGAAGTCTCTCCCACGGCGACCATGGTGGGCGATCTGGGCGCCGAGTCGATCGACTTCCTCGACATCGTGTTCCGTCTCGAGAAGTCCTTCGGCATCAAGATTCCGCGCGGCGAGCTGTTTCCCGAAGACGTGCTCTCGAGCACTGAGTTCGTGACCAACGGCAAGGTCAACGCGGCCGGCATCGCGGCCCTCAAGGCCCGCATGCCGTTCGCCGACCTCGCGAAGTTCGAGGCTAATCCCAGCGTGCAAAACTTTGCCAACACGCTCACCGTGGAAGACATGGTGCGATACGTGCAGGGCAAGTTGGCGGCCTGACATGCGCTGGTTTTGGATCGATCGTTTTGACGAGTTCGTCCGCGGCAAGCACGCCACGGCCGTGAAGAACGTGTCGCTCGCTGAAGAGCACATGCACGACCACTTTCCGGGCGTGGCTCTGATGCCGAACTCGCTCGTCGTGGAAGGCATGGCCCAGACGGCCGGCCTGCTCGTGGCCGACGCCATCGAGTTCAACCGCCGGGTCGTGCTCGCGAAGGTGGCGGGCGCCGAATTCCACTTCGATGCCGTGCCGGGCGACACGCTGCGGTTCGAGGCCACGATTCTCGACCTCAAGCCGACCGGCTCGCTGTGCAAGGTCACGAGCACGGTGGGCGAGCGCGTGCAGGGGGAGGCCGAGCTGTTTTTCGCCCACCTCGAGCCGGGCGAAGGCGTGCCGAAGTTGTTCGAGCCCGACGAGCTCCTCCAGTGGCTCGATCAGATGCACATCTACGACGTGGGCCGCGACGAAGCCGGGCGGCCGCTCGCGCGGCCCGATTGGTGAGCCAACAGGCCGCCGGTCGTTCGCGGCCGCCGGCAGGAAGGAAGCGAGCGAGTGGCTGGCAGACGCAGGGTCGTGATCACCGGGATGGGGCTCGTCACGCCGCTCGGCGTGCGCGTGGAGGAGCTCTGGAAAAACCTCATGGCCGGCGCCTCCGGCGTGGGCCTGACCACGGTCTTCGACGCCTCGCGGTTTCCCACGAAGATCTCGGCTGAGGTTCGCAACTGGGACATCGCCGACGAGGGGCAGGACGCCAGGCACTGGCAGTTCTGCGGTCGGCACACGAAGTTTGCCGCGGGCGCCGCCCTCCAGGCGATGCGTGATGCCGGCTTGGAGAAGGGCCTGCCCGCCGATCCCACACGGCTCGGCGTGTATCTCGGCAGCGGCGAGGGGCAGCAGGATTTCGATTCCTTCACGAGCATGATGATGGCCGCGATCTCGGGCGACACGCTCGACGTGGCCAAGTTCACGAAGCTCGGCCTCGAGACGCTCCATCCGCTCTCCGAAGTGGAGCAGGAGCCGAACATGCCCGCCGGGCATCTGGCCGGAATGTTCGACGCGCAGGGGCCCAATTTGAACTGCCTCACGGCCTGTGCCGCATCCAGCCAGGCGATCGGCGAGGCGACCGAGCTCGTGCGCCGCGGCGATGCCGACGTGATGCTCTCGGGCGGCACGCACTCGATGATCCATCCCTTCGGCGTGACGGGCTTCAACCTGCTCACGGCCCTTTCCACCCGCAACGACGAGCCAACGCGGGCCAGCCGGCCATTCGACAACGAGCGCGACGGCTTTGTGCTCGGCGAGGGGGCCGCGATGGTGGTGCTCGAGGAGCTCGAGCATGCGAAGCGGCGGGGCGCGAAGATCCACGGCGAACTGCTCGGCTACGGCTCCACGGCTGACGCCTACCGGATCACCGACACGCATCCCGAAGGCCGCGGGGCCGCCGCCTGCATTACGATGGCGCTCAAAGATGCCGGCCTCGGCACGCACGACATCCACTACATCAACGCCCACGGCACGAGCACCGACGTCAACGACAAGGTCGAGACGCTCGCGATCAAGAAGGTGTTCGGCGAGCACGCCTACAAGATCCCGGTGTCGAGCACGAAGAGCATGATGGGCCACCTGATCGCGGCGGCCGGCGCCACCGAGCTGATCGTCTGCCTGCTCGCGATCCGCGACGGCATGCTGCCGCCGACGATCAACTATGAAAACCCAGATCCCAACTGCGACCTCGACTACGTGCCGAACAAGTCGCGCCCGGGGAAGTGCGACCGCGCCCTCTCCAACAGCTTCGGCTTCGGCGGCCAGAACATTTCGCTGATCGTCGGCCGGTATTCGTAGGACGGGCTGGTGTTGTGCTTCTGCTCAACGCGCCCAATCCGGCGTCGAAGCCGGCGGTACGCTGCTCCATCGCCGAGGGCGATCGCTCGGCTCCTTCACGGGAAGTCTCGGCATCGTGCCGAACTTCCCTTGGCCGGGCGCCGCCGGCAGGTCCGCACCCGGCCCTCCAGGCCTCACGCTGTGCGACAGCCTGCGTATCTGCCCGTCGGCTCTTCCGCATCGCACCGACCGTCTCCGCCGCCTCCCCTTTCCAGTTGAGGAGGCACGGGGTTGTCCCCTACCATTGAGACGGCGTATTTGACCAGCGCAGGCTGGGATGCCGGAGCGCAGGCAAATCCGAGCGAACGGAGCCCATGGATGGGCGCAGTGAGCGTCCGGCGAGATGGTAGGGGCGACCCCGAGCCGGCGCGCCTCGGTAGACAGCAAAACGCGTTGCCTAAAGCCAGCGCAGCTTGCCTAAGTTCGCGGCCGCAGGGTTTTCTCAACCGGTGCGACCGGTATGGCCGATACATCTGGTGAACCCTGAGGGAACCAGACTCATGAAACGCGCCACCGGGCTTCTTTTGGCCGTCGCTGTGATCGGCATGTCGAGCGGCTGCTCGATCATCGACCGGCTTTTTCTCCTGAACACCGACGGCCCGTACGGCCATCACGCCCAGGGCGGTGGTGGCGGCGCGTGTCGCGACGGGGCCTGCGAGAACGGCCAGTGCCAGGTGGGCGGGCCATGCGAATCCTGCGGACCAGACGGCTGTCAGCCTGGCTGCCGCGACTGTGCCGCCGGCCACTGCAAGAAGCACGTCGGCCGCTACGGCGGCCTGGCCAAGCATCATCTTTCGCCCGCCGAACGGGCGGCCCTCGCGGCGAGTGACTACGGCGCCACCCAACCGGCCGGTCCGCCGACCGGGGCCGTCGCCTATCCGTATTACACGACCCGCGGCCCGCGCGACTTCCTCGCGAAGAATCCACCGTCGATTGGCCCGTGATCGGGCCACGACCCGACTGCTCTCCTTTGCCGTGATCCAACGCCGCCGATAGGCTTGCCGCCTGTCGGCGGTGTCGTTTTTGCAGGTGGAGGTATTCATGCAGGGCAAGCAGGGCTGCGGTGTGGCGGCGGACGGACGGCTGTCGTTCACCGGCTGGCTCGTGTGCGCGATCGCGGCGATCGGGTTCGCGTTCGACATTTACGAACTCCTGATGCTGCCGCTGATCATCAAGCCGGCGATCCAGGAGCTTTCGAAGCCGGAGATCGCCGGCCTCGTGGCTGGCGGCATGTCGCAGGCCGATGCCACGGCCCTGTGGATTCCGGGCGGCAAGAGCTATGTCGGCTGGGCGCGGACGCTGTTTTTCGTGCCAGCGATCGCCGGCGGCGTGTTTGGCCTCTTGGGCGGCTACCTCACCGATCTTCTGGGCCGCCGCCGCGTGCTCACGTTCAGCATCCTGCTGTATGCGTTCGCGGCGCTCGCGGCCGGCTTCGCCACGTCACTCACGCAGCTGCTCTTCTTCCGCTGCCTCGTGTTTATCGGCGTGTGCGTGGAGTTCGTGGCGGCGGTGGCGTGGCTCGCCGAACTGTTTCCCAACCGTGAGCAGCGGGAGCGTGCCCTCGGCTGGACGCAGGCCTTTTCATCGCTCGGCGGCCTGCTCGTCGGCACGGCCAACATCCTCGCGGCCCGCTTCGCCGACATCCTGCCGGCCATCCACGGCGGCCACGATGCCTGGCGCTACACGCTGATCTCGGGCGTAATTCCGGCGCTGCCGCTGATCCTCATCCGGCCGTTCCTTCCTGAAAGCCCCGTGTGGGCCGAGAAGAAGGCGGCCGGCACGCTGCGGCGGCCGAGCATCCGCGAGCTCTTTAGCCCGGCGCTCGTCCGCACCACGGTGCTCACGACGCTCGTGTTCGCGGCGAGCTACGGCATCGCGTTCGGGGCGATCCAGCAGCTGCCGCAGATTCTCGGCGGCCCGAAGGGGCATGCCGCGATTCTCGCGACCGCAAAAGCGGCGCAGGACGAGGCCGTCGCCGCCGCGGAGCAGGCGGGCAAGCCCGCGTTGCCAGCCGGCAAGCTCAAGAGCATCGCGGGCAACGCCACCGACGAGGCGGTGGCCGGCGTGACGATTTTCCAGGAGGTGGGCGGCCTCGTGGGCCGCGTGCTGCTGGCGTGGGCCGCGCTCAGGGTGCTGAGCCGGCGGACGCTCCTGCGGATCTTCCAGATTCCAGCGCTCGTCGTGGTGCCGGCGCTCTTCTGGTGGATCTCCACGCAGCTCACCAATGCCGACTCGCTGCCCTGGATCAAGGCGGGGATCTTCGTGGCCGGCCTGCTCACGGTGGCCCAGTTCAGCTTCTGGGGCAACTACATCCCGCACGTCTTCCCGACGCACCTCAGAGGCACGGGCGAGAGCTTCGCAGCCAACATCGGCGGCCGCGTGCTTGGCACGGCGGCCGCCTGGCTCACGCTCACGTTCTCCGCGGCCACGCCGCCCGATCCGATACGGATCGCCGTCGTGGGCGCCGTCGTCGCCGGGCTCTACGCCCTTGTGGGCGTGATCCTCACGCAGTGGCTCCCCGAGCCCGATGCCGATCTCACCGAGGACAGGCTTCCGCCTGTCAATGTCCATGGCCAACGCTGAGGCGGCGTGGCGGTCGTTGATTGCGAGTCGGTGCTCCCGCGGGCTATTCTGCGGAGGGTTGCGCATGAGCGTCGACCGCGTCGCGGGAGTCGATCCATGAGATGGTGTGTGTGTGTCTACTGGGCCGTGGTGTGGCTGGCGGTGCCGGTCGGTGGCCGGCTCACGGCCGAGGATCTGGCCCCTGCGGCCGACGGCTCCACGCTCGAGGATCTCGACTGGATGGTCGGTAGCTGGGTGCTCGTGCCGGACGACGAGGCGGCAGCGAAGCAGGCGGGCGCGATGCGGATGACGGTGCGGTGGGACGAGGGCCGCGCGTTTCTCGTCCGCGAAGCCACGCTCACGCCGCCGGAAGAGTCGGGCGAGCCCGTCGTCACGCTCCAGCAACGGATCGGCTGGGATCCACTCGTCGATCGGATCCGGTCATGGAGTTTTTCAAGCGACGGCAGCCGGGCGGAGGCCACGTGGTTTCAGGAGGGCGGCTCGTGGGTCGTGCGAGGCACGGCCGTGCTGCCCGATGGCACGCAGACGAGCTCCATCAATATCTACACGTTTGACGGCACAGATCGCTGCGCGTGGCGGATCGTGCCACCGGCGCTCACTGGTGATGACGGCGGGCCCACGCGGGCCACGTGGGTTCGGCAGGCCGGGAGCAACTTCCGATGACCATGCACCATTACACTCGCCAACGGTTCGCTCCAGGATGGCTGCTGCGGGGCGCCGCCGTGGCGGCCCTCTCCAGCGCGGCCTTTTTTGCCGACCCCGCGGTGGCTCGCGCGGCTGAGGCCGCCCCTGCTGAGGCCGAGTGCGACCTAACCCGCAAGGCCGACATCATGCACGGGGCCCAGTGGCAGCGGGCGATCGCGGAGCTCGGCGGTTGGCTCACGACGCAGACCGTCTACACGCCTGCCGAGGTGCGGCGGATCAAGGTGCGGTTCAACGAGCAGGTCGCGGCGATGTCGTCGTACGAGCTCGAGTATCTGCTCGACTCGGTCGAACAGAAGATGCGGCTGCTCGACACGCCCGAGGCCCGCGACGCGAAGGCCTGGCTCGGCGAATACCTGTCGGCCATGTCCGACGCCCGGCGGGCTCGCGAACTGCGGAACGTCCCCAACCTGCTCGACATGACCGCGGCCCAACTCTGGGAGGAGATCCAGCGGATCGATCGCAAGCGGGCCGCGCTCCAGCAGCGCCAGCAGGGCGTGGCAGCGCGACAGAACACGCTCGTCGATCGAGCGACGGCGAATCGTCAGGCGTCAGCCGACGCCGCGCGGGCTACGGCGGAGCGGCTCCGCGCCGCCCCGGCCCAGGCGCCCGCCCGCCAGGGAGGCGGTGCACTGCCGTTTTCCGACGTGCCGCAGCGGCAGATGTCGATCGGCGTGGGGCCGATGGGCGCCTTCATTCAGATGTGACGGGCGGCTGTGACGGGCGGCCGACGTCGAGGCACGTGAGCGTGGTGTCGTCGCGCAGGTAGAGCCGTCCGGAGGCGAGGGCAGGGAGGGCCCGCACGGTGCCGGCGAGCGGGTGGGCACGAGCGAGAACGGTCACGCCCGCCGGAGTCGCGGTCATGAGCACGAGTTCACCGTCGGTCTTCGCGGCGAGCAACTTGCCGTCGGCGGCGAGGAGCGTGCCATAGCCGAAGTTCGCCTCGCGCCACGCCGCGCGACCGGTGCGGAGATCGACGCACACGAGATCAGCGGGCGGCAGGTCGTCGCGGCCGTCGATGCAATAGACATGGTCGCCGCTCACGATCGGCGTGCAGTATTGCGTGGCGAGCGAGTCGGCGCCCTCCCAGCGTTTCGTGAACCCGGTCGCGTCGAACGCCGCGCACACCGAGCCGATGCCATACGACGCCGTCACGAGCAGGCGGCCGTCGGAAAACACGAGCGGCGTGGCAGCGTTGACCGTCGGCCCGCGCTGGCCGAAGGCAAACTGCCAGCGGATCTCGCCCGACTGCGGCTCGAGGAGGATGCATGCATAGCGCGTCACGATTAGCACATGGTCGACTCCACCGACCGTCGCGCCGACGGGGGCTGCATAACTGGCGGGCTCGGATGTCTGTGTCCACACGGTGTCGCCCGTCGCGAGCGAGAACGCCACGATGCCCGCGTCGCGTTTCGAGCCGCCCACATTGACGATCACGTGCCCCCCGGCCACGAGCGGCGTCGAGCCCGCGCCGAAGTAGCCTTCCGGGGCCCCGAAGTCGCGGTGCGTGTCGCGAAGCCAGAGCAGGCGGCCTGTCGCCGCGTCGAGGCAGCGCAGCACCCCCTGGGCACCGAACACGATCACGCGGCCGTCGTGCACGAGCGGCACACAGAGTGGACCGTCGCCCCCGCCCACCTGCGGCCGAAACCTCGTCGGCTGGTCGTGTTGCCAGAGCCGTTGGCCGGTGGCGGCATCGAGCGCCTCGACGACTTCCGCATCGCCCACACGGTGAAACAGGATCGCCCGGCCGCCGGCCACGGCGATGCCGGCGTAGCCGCTCCCCACGGGCCGCTGCCAGAAGACGCTCGGCCCCCCGGCCGGCCATGCCTCGGCGAGCCGTTCATCGGCCGCTGCGATGCCGTTGCGGCCGGGCCCGAGAATCTGCGGCCACTCGCTGGCGCGGGCCATCGCACTGACGCCTGCCACGACGAGCATCACGAGCGGAAAGGACTTCATTCCGCGATCGTCCGCGGGGCGCGGGGCATGTCGTCGGGAAGCGTGGGCACCGTCCAGATCATGTACAAGCCGCAGGCGACCAGGCCGAGCACGGCATACTTCAGCCACCACGGCAGGCTGTTGAGCACGAGGCTCGTGCACACCACGGCCGCCACGAGCACCACCGTGCGATACTTCACGCTCTTGCGGATGCCGTGGTAGTGCTGCCAGTCGTCGAGCGTGGGGCCAAACCATTTCGAGCGATGGAGCCAGGCATGGATCCGCGGCGAGCCGCGAAAGAAGCACCAGCTCGCGAGCAGCAGAAACGGCGTCGTGGGGAGGAGCGGAAGGATCGAGCCGAGCACGGCGAGCCCCACGCACACCCAGCCCCCCACGACGTAGAGGAAGCTCTTCAGGGGATCGGTCGTGGGCTGGATCTGCATGGGGGCATCCGGGCTGCCGCGGGCTGTTTCGTGCATCGTATCACGCGGCCTGGGATCGGGCCGTTTGTGCGAAAACCCCGCAGTTCTTATGCTTCTAGCCCACCTGCCCGTTTTCCCGCCCTTCGCTGAGGATTTTCCATCATGCCGCTCGTCCCGATGCGCATCCTGCTCGACCACGCCGCCGAACACGGCTACGGCCTCGCTGCCTTCAACGTCAACAACATGGAGCAGATCCAGTCGATCATGGAGGCGGCGAAGGAGACCGACAGCCCTGTGATCGTGCAGGCCTCCCGCGGTGCTCGAGGCTATTCGCAAGACAATTATCTGCGGCATCTGATGCTCGCTGCCGCCGAACTCTATCCGGCGATTCCGATTGCGATGCACCAGGACCACGGCAACTCGCCGGCCACCTGCCAGAGTGCGATCGACCACGGCTTCACGAGCGTGATGATGGACGGCTCGCTCAAGGAAGACGGCAAGAGCCCGGCCGACTTCGACTACAACGTGAAGGTGACCGCGGAGGTGGTGAAGCTCGCGCACCGGCAGGGTGTGTCGGTGGAAGGTGAACTGGGTTGCCTGGGATCGCTCGAGAGCGGTGAGGGAGAAGCCGAGGACGGCCACGGCGCCACCGGAAAACTCTCGCACGACCAACTCCTCACCGATCCGGACGAGGCGGCCCGGTTCGTGGCGGCCACCGGTGTCGACGCGCTGGCTGTGGCGATCGGCACGAGCCACGGTGCCTACAAATTCACCCGCAAGCCCGATGGCGACGTGCTCGCCATGAAGCGGATCGAGGAGATCCATGCGAAGTTGCCCAACTGCCATCTCGTGATGCACGGCTCGTCGAGCGTGCCGCAGGAGCTGCAAGACATCATCAACAAATTCGGCGGCAAGATGCCGCAGACCTGGGGCGTGCCGGTCGAGGAGATCCAGAAGGGCATCAAGCACGGCGTGCGCAAGATCAACGTCGACACCGACTGCCGCATGGCGATCACCGGCGCGATTCGCAAGGTGCTCGCCGAGGCGCCCGAGAAGTTCGACCCGCGCGACTACCTCAAGCCGTCGCGCGAGGCGATGAAGAAGGTGTGCGCCGAGCGCATGGTGCAATTCGGCCAGGCCGGCAACGCCGGCAAGGTGAAGTGCATCACGCTGGCAGAAATGTCTGCGAAATACGCGCGCTGATTCACGTCAACTCGCTCAACCCGGCGTCGGAGCCGGCGGTACGCTGCTCCATCGCCGAGGGCGATCGCTAGTCCCGTCTCAACTGTGATGGTGCGCTCGGAGTAAGCCGCGTATCTGCCCGTCGGCTCTTCCGCATCGCACCGACCGTCTCCGCCACCTCCCTCCAGTTCGGGAGGCTCAGGGTTACCCCTACCGTTGAGACGGCGTATTTGACCAGCGAAGCCATGGATGGCGCAGCGCAGGCAAATCCGAGTGAGCCGGAGCCTGGAGGGCGGAGGCGAACGTCCGGCGAGACGGTACGGGGTAACCCCGAGCCGGCGCCTGCACAGCGCAGGGAGCGTCCGGCGATGGGATACGGGGAGCCCGAAGCCGGTCCCACGAGGCGGGAAAGTTGCATTGCGGCGGGTTGCCCAGTCGCCCTATAGTCCCGCCCCTCATGGACGCCCCCCGACCCTCCGCCGACCAGACGGACGCCGGCCTCGTTGCGCACGGCCGTGAGATTCTGCGCGCCGAAGGAGAGGCGATCCTCCAGTCGGCTGACTCGCTCGATGCGGCGTTCGCCCGCGCGGTGCGGATCGTCGCCGACTGCACAGGCAACGTGGTGGTGACGGGGATCGGCAAGGCGGGGCTCGTGGCCCGCAAGATCTCGGCCACGCTCGCGTCCACGGGAACACCGAGCCACTTTCTGCATCCGGCCGAGGCGATGCACGGC
>Ga0214921_10000396_pt1 | contig 82984 bp, 128 predicted proteins | sample LL1505_MetaG_FD_177992 | JGI IMG/M metagenome (GOLD analysis project Ga0214921, IMG submission 177992) | Freshwater microbial communities from Lake Lanier, Atlanta, Georgia, United States - LL-1505 | ecosystem: Environmental > Aquatic > Freshwater > Lake | place: USA: Georgia | collected... | reverse complement strand
ATAGCTTATGGAAACAAAACTCACAAAGTTGTCAAAGGCTCTAGATTTTCTCGGTTTGAAAAAAGAAACTGTGCAAATTAATGAACTATTATTGAGCAATTCTTTTGAAATATCAGATCAGAGATTTGTAGTGAAAAGGGCTTCTTGTCAAAGGGAAACAATAAAGCTTGCTGAATTTATATCAAAAATAGCATCAACTTACTACGGAAAGGGTGGCGCAGGAGTGCTGCTTATTTGTCAGGAGGATGGAACCGCCCTCCTATTAAAGAGATCCCGTTCAGTTGAACAGCCACTTACTTGGGGCATTCCTGGTGGAGCTGTATCAGAAGGTTGGCATGATTCGAAAGATATAAAGCCTCAGGGCTTTACGGATAGTGACTTTAAGGAAACTGCCATCCGAGAAACTAAAGAAGAGCTTTTCTCAAAAGATCCTGAAAATCCAGACTTTGAAAGAACATTTAAAAACTTATTTAATGAAGAAGATCTTGTTGGTCAGACCGACTTTACAGATGGTGGATTTACATATCGAACTTATATCTATAATATAACTTTGGATGAAAAAAGACTGCTTACACCACTCATTACTTTGAATTGGGAAAACACAAGAGCCAAATGGTATAGCCTTTCAAGCCTTCCCATGAATCTTCATCCTGGCGTCAGCTTTACAAAAGAAAAATTGAGAGAAGGGAAGGTCAACATCTTTAAGGAGAGAAAAGATGAGTTTGATTGGCTGCGAGATTGGCTCGAAGCTCTAAAGATTGAAGTCGGTGAAGAAGGAAAGAATGCTATAGAAGAATTTATTTTAAAGGTAGATCGGTTTCCTAAAAAAATGGATGTTATAAGAGAGACTTCCGTCTGGGACATTACCAAGAGATTCAATAGAAATAATGAGACAAGAGCTTTTCTGCAAAAATTAGCAAAAAGACTATCTGAGCTTTCAGAGAGAAAGGCTGCGATCAAAGTTTTGAACTTTTCTGCTACTGCTGCCCCTTATCAAAAGACAGAGAATGATTATCCTGAAGAAAAGAGGATGCAAACCATTCCGAGGGGAGAGCTCTCCTCTCATCAGGGATTCTTCTATCATGGGCTGCCACTGCAAAATGCCGCATCTATTCTAAAGTCGAAATGTTTTTTTGGTACAGGAGCATTTACAAGACTTTCTCTAACTACAGATCTGCTTCTATCTGGAAAGTTTGGAGATGTAGTCTTTGTTTTTGATGCAGCAAAACTTCAGAGGCAGGGCGCTAAAAAAATGAATTACGGCAGCCTGTCAGAAATAAGAGGCGTTGAAAGAAACCTTGAGCTTTCCGGTAGAAATATAACAGTTGATGAAAATAATATGGATTATCCGTGGATATCTGATATATATAGGTATGAAAAAGAATGGGTTATGAAGCTGCCATTTTGCTTTTCTGATCAGCTAGTAAAAGTAATTTACTTCTCAAGAGACGTTGATTCGGTTGAAGCTAAAAAAGTTTTCGGAATTCTGGACGAACTAACTGATGTTCCAGTTGAGATTTTGGGATATCCAAGCATTGGAAAGCATGAGCCGTCTGAATCCAAAATGATTCAAGATATCCAACCTAACATAATCGACACCCTATATAGAAATGTTTTTTCAAAACAAGGTGATTTTGAAAAATTAAAAGAGCTATACGATAGGGAGTCGGGGCTGAGATTAAGCAGTGAAGAATACAGAGGAGATCCTGGATTTTTAATCAGTTATGATCCCATAAGAAAGTTGCTTCAATCCCTAAATTATAAGTCAAAAAATATTGGTAGCTATGCTAGGCAGCTATCATTTGAGAGTCTATATGATTCAAATCAAGTTAGCGAATATTATAATGAGATAAGGCAGGCAAAAAATACTGCGGAAGCCTTACTCAATCAACCATCATATATTCTAAATGTGTCATGGCTCCATAAATTTAAGAGTGATCAGGAGCTTCTCCAATTTATGGAGCCTTATCTCAAAAATATAATTGAGCTATGTGATGGAATTTTAAAGTCAGAAGAAGACTTTAAAAAGATGATTAGAACAAAGCACTTCGGGAGGTCGGAGACTGAATCTGAATCCATGCCCGAAAAGGAAAAATACATTGTAACATATTTTGTTCATCCATCTGGAACACCAAAATTAATTCTGGATAGAGCTAGGGAATGGTGCTCTGAAAATATTTCTCAGATCCTTTCCATACCTGATATAAAAAGCTATTTAAATGAGAGTGGCCCTAAGGTCTGGGGAACGGATTGGAGCTGGTATTCTAAAGAAAAACTAGATGATTATAGCATTTCTTCTAAAATAGAAGAACTCATAAAGATGTCAAATCCCGCCTTAGTACCTGACGACATCTTTGTTAAATATTATCTTGGCTTAATTGATCAGGATAGGCTATCAGAGATTTCTGATGAGAGGCTTTTGAGGATATCGGCTCGATACCTGAATGAGGGAACTCCGAAGTATTCCGGAGGTGAAAAATATTCTTATGATTGGATTAAAAATTATCGCTATCCATACGCCAAAAGCTCCAATAAGAGCAAACTAAAAATCATGATCGAAGCCTTAGGAGGATTTGTTGATGAGGCGGCAGAGGAGGAAGAGGAGGGCTCAGTTTAAATCTTCCAGCCTCATAGAAGAAGAATAGGTTAGCGAAGCCGGAGTTGGAAGATATCTGATGAGCGGTTTGTATGGCACTATGATCGTCACATTAATTGTATTTCCTCCGCTAACAGTTGACGTAACGGATGCTGAGGAGCCTAAAGATGAGAATGAGGAACTTAGTGTTGACTTTGCTACAGATGTTGCGGTGGTTGCGGGACCCAAAGAAAGCTTTATCTGAGAACCAGCCCTAGCTCCTTGAGAAGCGGATCTTGCAACTGCTTCATATTGTACGAAGTACCAAGAGTATTCCATGGCTCCAAATATGAGAGTTAGCAGAACCGGAAGGATTAAAGCAAACTCGATTGCGTTATTCCCTCTTCTCAGTTGCAAGCAGCACCACCAGCAGCACCAATCTCATCGATAAATTCCGGATCAAAACATTGTAGCTGATCGTGTTTTGCCATCCACTGACTCGCATAAGCTGTTGTGTATGGAATCCCAGCTTCCCAATGCCAGAAGAAGTAATTCTCCCAGAGAAGCCCATTAGGAAAGTTGATTACGGGCTGATGTCCTCCATTCGCTCTGCTTGGTGAGACATTCTGTATGAACCCTGGAAACTTTACAGCTTGTAGCGTCAGGGAGCCATTTCTCCATTCGTTATAGATGCCAGGAATGTTATCCCAAGTCGGACTTGGTGGGGTGGGATGAAGTTCACAGCTTGCGATAGAATCTATATTAAAATTCATAACAAGGGAATTTAACTTTATTAAGCCGGAAGTCGCAGAATCTAAGGTATAAGCGGGAAGGGAGTTTACTGGTATATTTCCGTAATCGAGTGCCTTCCAAGTTGCACCATTTATTACTAAGTTTCCTCCCATGGATAATTTTGTATTGATGAGAAGTAGCTTAAAACCCTGCGATGGAGGGATTAACCTATTTGATAGGCTTGTATTACAAGTTGCAATTGAACCTCCAGATGTAGTACATCCGTTTATTGGAAAGTGACTGCCCGAAGGAGAAAAGGCGTTAAAAAATGTGGTGTTAAAAGAGTCGTCATAAGTATGGCTGTGCATATAATAGCTGTAAGCTCCGCACGCTCCGGGACCAGGACAATCCCATCTGGGAAGAACAGTATCCACGTCGAAATGACCATTCTCTACTCCGGGACCTCCGATAGTACCGGTATTCGCATTCCCCGGACCTTGAGTAACTGAACCGCAAACAGAAGGATCGAAATTTCTTCCTAGAAAGACTTTACCTAGGCCAAGACCAACACCATACTCGATCGGCGTTACAGAAACGGTGTCAACCCGAGCAGGATCGTTTGTTGGGACAAAAGTTTTTGAAATTGGATCCCAGTCTCCAAAAGAGATTCTGGATTGATTCAAAACATATCCGTTTTTTCCGTTAACTCTATGAAGTCCAGCAACTGCGATCGCTTCAGTTTTTGCTGCGTCAATTCCCGCTTGAGTTCCATTCAGCTTCATTACCGCAGCATGAGATGAAGCATCTGCGACAACTTGAAGCTCTGTCACAACGGCCTGTAGGTAGGCTAGCTCCAAAGCCATGGCGCAAAATCCGCCAATCACCATAAAACTTAAAGCTACCTGAATTGCGATACCACCCTTTCGAAAGCCTCTCATATTCACCAGCCTTTATTTTATTTATGAACTACTCTCTTTCTGAAGATGATAACACATCATATTCGATATTAACAACGGCCCCAGGGTTTGGAATATACTCCAAGAATGTAACAGAGTTTCTTGTCTGAGTATAAACCCAATCTCCAATCATCGTATCTGCATCATACTCAACGAATGGTATCGTTATTCCTGCGTCATCTACCGAAACTTGAATCGTTCCTGGGACGGGAATCTGGGAGAGGAAATACTCCCTCTTAAGGCCCGCAGCATCAAGTCCAATTGCCTCTAGAGCACCAACCCAAGGAGTATCGCAAAGTGACCAAAAGACTCCACCAACATCCATAGTCACTTCGATATATCTTGTTCCGGGAGTTGAGACACCGGCACAGTCAAATTGCGAAAAGTTTGCTGGAGCAACAATTGAGTGATATGCAACCATCTCCGGATCTTGCCTTAGTGAATTCAGATAATCTTTAAACTCACCTATTGTGACGGGGTTGTTTGGAGAGTAGTCGGATTCGTCTGACAGCACTATCATATGTAGTGCTGATTCCTCACGCAAAAAGCCCCCGTTATGGCCCGACTGTAATTCAAGGGCCGCATACCCTGCCAAGATTCCCTGCTCGTCTCCTGAGCCATTTGTGCCTAACTGAGCCATACCAGCAAAAGCGCCCACCGGGTCTGGAGTTAGAGGGTCAATCCAGAGTATATTTCCCGGCCCCCTGATAAGCTTTCCGGACTCCGCAGGATTATCCATATCGGTCGATACAACTCCAATATGATAATCAAGGTTTGAACCAAGAAAGAAATTCATAAATAGTGGGAAGTTATCGGCAACCTGAGTTTGCTCGTCACCCATCGAGCAAGAGTTATCTACAATCCAGAGAACGTCAACTTCTGGCTTCTGAATCTGCATATAAGCATCTTTTGATGAGACAACCTTCGGTTCAGATGGATTGATGATTACATCCGGAATTTCTTCTGTTCTTAAATCATAATCGCTGCAACCGATCATTACTGGTGCGGCTGCTAAAAATAATTGGCCTGTCTTCATCTTAATCCCCAGATTATAAAAAATTATTATAATATTTATTTTCTTCTTGAATTATGGTTCCATAGAAACCCTTGCTGCTGGCCCTTCTAGCTATTAAAAATAATTGAAAAATTATAACCCGGCTCGATTTGATTGATCGTTTTTTATAATTTCAATTTTATTTCCAGACGCTTCCTCTAATTTATCTTTAATTATATGTAAGTCATTATACAACTTTTCCTTATAATATTCCGCCCTCTCAATCAAAACCGACATATTGTTTTGAGCATTGACAATATTTAAGGCATTAATCATTGGATTTGGTTCGCCACCCGTTGAATATACTCTCGCGATCCTATCTCCAGAAGGATCTGTTATATCGACAAAGCCACTATCTATCGAATCTACTTCTTTGATTCTCCAGGTATTTTTTGACATAGAGATTGTTAAGCTTCTTACTTCCGGCAGTTGTGGTCCGGAGTCATCAAGCTCAATAACTATTCTTTCCGATCCTTGAGAAATCACTTTGAAGTCAGTTTCCTCCCCCGATCTTTCAAGGATCTCATCATCATTACGATGAAAAGATAATTTGAAAAGGAATGATTCTCCATCTTTAATTCCTAGCAGTGAATTCCATATCTCATAGTAGTCTCCGCCCTCGGAGTATTTTTGGAAATCGCAATCTCCGCTCAGCATTGAGTTTAACAATGAAAGCTCATTCTGAAGAAAAAAAACACCTTCGTTCATGATTCCCTCGATTATCTCATGATGTTTGACAAATTTCTATAAAATTCTTCTGGATCGCAACCGCACAGCCCGCTCATTCCACCGTCATTAATCTCTATTATAATCCAATCGCCGTCATCTTTTTGCGCTAAATCAATGGAGAAAAAATTTATTCGGTGAGAAATTCTTGAGGCGGCTATCTCGGCCAATTCCATGGCAGCTTCACTCCACTCTGCTTTACATTCTACTTCGGGATGAGAAGCTTGCCAATAAAAGCCTTTGGAAAGCATTACCGGCTCTCCATCATTAACGATCCAGATTGTCCTCCATTCGTTTGTAATTGGGAGGGCATTAATTCCTTCGTCTAACTTGCGGAGAGGAATATATTCTCTAACAACAATATCTTGGTTTTTTATCATCGAGTCGCCGCTTAAAATAGAAATAATTTTCGTTACGTCTTCTTTCTTTTCGGCAAACATTTTAGAATTCCATTCTTGCTTCATGGAATTTGTAGACCCCTTGACTACATAAGAGCCTTGAGGTAATCTGTCCCATCTTGAGGTGTATGTCTTTGGGGTTAATCCGAAAAGCTCTCCCTCTTCCAAGGCCCACTCTTTAATATCAGCGACCCAAAGATGTTGGGAGTGGCTGTTTATAAGCTTCGAATCAATAAGCTCTAGATCTTGAACCCACTCCTTATAGTGCGGTAGCAATCCATATCTTGGGATGACGATCGAACCCTTTGGGATGGCCATTCTAGATGTAAAGACGGGAAGATGATTTGCAGCAACAGAAACTTCTTCTGGCGCAATCCAGCGATTGATGTAAAGAACTTTTTTCACGATCTTACTCCAGGTCTTTAGAACCTTCTAATTTAAACTTGGATATGAAGTCCAGAGGGGTTGTTTCAGATATTATGCTCTTTCCATCATCCATTATTTTCAGGAAGACTATAACATTTGAATAGTCTCTTTTGAAATCAGCAAGTCTAAATTCGACTGGTATTACACAGGAGATGTTCTGAAAAGAGAATGGCAAAACAGTTTGAATTGGGATATATGGCCAACACCATTTTACAGTCTTAATTATAAATTCATCATCATAAGACTCAGAATAGTCCTGATCTGAAAATATAGACTTGAGAGGATTGCTCATTTTTCATCAGCCAGTTCGCCAAACATATCATATGCAGAAGCTCTTGCCACAACATCAGCAGCAATATGCTCTTCACTAGCTCCCTTTAGTTCGCAATCATCCGCATGAAAGTCTGAGAAGATCTTTGTCGCTCGTTCTCCCCACCAAGCTTGTCCGCAGAGAGAGCAACCCATAGTTTGATCCCAAACTTCGACATGCTTCATAACCAAAGTTGTGATAACCGGATTTGCCATATTTATTCTCCAGAGATTTTCTGTATTGACGAGGCAAAAGTTTCTATATCATCCTGAGATCCTGATGCAGCGTACTCTCCAACCCTTATCTTTTCAGCCAACTCAGGATGCAAAGCAGAATTCTTGATCCAGTCAGATATAGCCAATCTTTCCTCTTCCTTTGCTCCAACCTTCACTTTCTCTATGGCGATTGAATTATTTCTTTCCATAGACACAACAACTTCGAAAAGCCTAGTTACCATCTCCCTTAACCTTTCCACTTCGGAGATTAGGGTAAATATATCTTCGGCGTCTTTGCCCCGCCATCTCTGCTTTATTACTTCTAAATTAGAATTCATAAGGCATCCACAACCTATGGGATCCTCAGGAACCCTTTCTTTGTTTCACAAAAACACTGCTCACCATCAGTTATATGACGATCTACATAAAGCATTCTTGGTTGAAGTGGATAGCAGCGCTGAGCACAACTCTCTCTGCGTTGAATCTGCTCATTCCAAGACAACCACCCAGTAATAAGGGTGCTAACAAACCAGAACAAAATAAAAACCATTGCCGTTCTGTAAATAAAGATGCCGACTTTAGAGAGGCTCATTTTTTCTCCATTTCTTTTTAAACAAGACTTTCTTGCAATATTTACATGTTACATTTTTTATATCAAATGTATATAAGATTCTTTCCCGATCTAAGCGCTTTTCTCGATCAAGCGGGTCTTGCCTCGGTTCTCCATAAAAAATCTTCATAATCTCAACAAACAGGGCGTCATCAGTTTTTAAGTTTTGAGCAGGTAAAGTCTCTCCTCCACAGAGGATTGGAGTTCCATCCGTGATATTTGGTAAGGCAAAATGTATAAAGATGTTCTTCATAAGGTTTTTTGCGTCATCTCAAAGCTAAAACATGAGGTTATGATATCGAGGTTGACTAAGTGGAACCTGCGATTATATTTGGAAGGAATAGCATCTCTTGGGGTTAGATGCGCTTCTAGCCTTCATTATTTTTTTGGCAACAAATATTATTACCAAAGCTTCTTTTTTCAGAAAAAATCTATATTAATAAATAATTATAGCGAAAGCAAACCTTGATGAAGTCCACGAAGATCATCCAGTTCTTTTAGAAGCCTTGAAGCTTCATCCTTATCGCCTCTCTCCTCCGCATTATATATTTCAGATGCAATTTCAGAGATCATCAGATTTACTTTCTCCAGCCTTGCGAAATCTTCTTCACTAAGATTTCTAACAGGCCGTCTGCCGAGACTATTTTCGACAACTCTATTAATTTCACTTTCTAGAGTGTCATAGAAACTACTAGCTACTTTTATGGTATGGCTTAAGGACTCTGCTTCCCTTTTCAGCCCAAGCTTATCTAGCTTATTAACAAGTCTAACAAGACCAATTATTCTATTCAAAGTAGTACCTCGCAAATAAACAAAGTTATTAGTAAACATCCTGTTAGAATATTATATAATAGATCTTGGAGATTATTATGAGTTCAGAGTTCTACGCAATTCAAGCTGCGCCAACAAGTAATTCCGATTGGTTTTGGGTTGGATTTTCTTCTAGGCGAGAGAAATATTATGCTTCAAAGCACTTTTCATCGGAATTAATTTTTCCGAACATGGAGTTGGCGCAGCAACATGCTTTTTCTTTTCTAAAACCCATTCGCGAAATGGAGTACGATGATGGTGTGCGAGAAGTTTGGGCTACGAGAGTTGTTGGGGTCAGCCTCGTTGTCCATTCAGATGGCTTCATAATTCAATACGACCGTTAGGTTTCTTGCGAAAAGAGTTTTGGATAAGTAACAGCTTGGGATTGATGAAGTAATTGGAGCAATCTTGTTTGGCGACGGCGAGCACTTTATTACATCCTCTATAATCCTGAAAGACGAAAGATCACTCTTAAGGGTTAGAGAACTTTCAAATCTAATTACATCCAGCCAAAACCTCTATTATGAGGAGGTTGGAAAGCCATACTGTGAAATATTCCCTCTTCATATAGAGAACTCCATCTATATCAAAATGGGAGGTTTTTTAACATCCGGCCCCGAATTAAAACCCACCTCTGTCCTTGGGTTTGATTACAATAATTTTGGGACAAGAGAGGAACAGGACGCAGCGCAAGAGCCGGTTAATTTTTTTTCCGAAATTCAAAAGTTGCTGGCAAAAGATTCTTGGTTTTTCGTTGATGGGTATTCTTGTCAAAGTCGTAAAGCTTCCACTTCTGTCGCATATTATCATCAGGATGGAAGAACTTCTTTCAATTCAAGTCACGAGTGGAAGCGGAGGATTCTCCAAGAGCTTGAATAATTTTCTCCCTCAAGCTTGACGGTTCTTTTTTTGTGACTAGATTTTAGGGAGGGGGGGTAAAATGCCGAATTGGTCAAATAATGAATTGTTTGTGGCTGGTCATCCCGATGATGTGGCTAAATTCATTGAAAAGGCCAGAGGTCACCGACACCGGTTTGCTGGCCCATTTAATTCTGGTTATAGTGGAAGCTACTTTTCTGCAATCGAGCCTATCAAGCAGAGCGAAGTTGCTGATCTAAAGGCGGAGATCAACCGCCTGATGAATGAGGATGACGCTCTCTTCCAAGAGCCATCTGTTAGCGAATTTTCGATGCATAGTTTGGTTCCAATTCCCAGATATGCTCTTCTCCGCCCATATACACACTTTTCTTTGACCGAAGAGCAGAAGGCACTAATTGACCAGGTTTTTGAGGATTATCCTCCGGTTGAAAGTGGCTTTGCGTGGGAGGTTGAAAATTGGGGAGTGAAGTGGGGCAGTGTCGAAAGAACGGAAATCGGCGAATATCGGTCTAGCTGGACTGAGTTGAATCGAGAAGAATTTAAGGATTACCATTTCTTGGATTTTGAAAATTTTTGGTATATCTATGATGAAGAAGTGGATAATAAAAATTATCGCTTCGGAAGTCGGTTGGTACCGAAAGGAGATGTTCGAGTTGTTCAGTATTTCTTCATTACCGCTTCAGATATTCCCTATGAGTTTATGGGCCGTCTCGCAGCAGCGTGGCCAGATCTCTACTTCTATCTACAAGCAGAAATTGAGGGCAGTGAATGGGCCTGGGAATGGGTAGAGTATTGTCACGGGGAAGAGTATTGTAGAGATGCTACTCCCTGGGAGAATGATGACGAAAGTGATGAAGTTTGAAGTGATGATGAAGGTTAAATTGTTCCAATCAATAGAGGTGGGGTGAAAAATGTTGTTGCGCCGTGGCATTAAAGTTTGGAAATCAGAGTTTGGTACAAAAGGTTTTCTATATCCAACAGACTCTTCCTTTTTCTTGGAGAAGGAAGTCGAAGTAGAGAGTCTTCCCTTTGTTTCCTCCGATCGTGACCTTGTTGCTTTTAAGTTCAAGGATTGGAGCGATGAAAAGGAAAGTCCGGTTCATTGGGTTGATGTAAAGACCTGGAATTATGCAAAATATGAAGAGACAATTATGGCGGAAAGATCAAGCTTTGGTGATGAAGATTTCGTTAGTAAACGATAGTTTTAGGTAAAAACTCACACTAGATAGGCAGGCAAAACCTGCCTATTTTTTTAAATCATTTTAAATATACTAAATTATTATTAATAATTGTCATCGTTTACTTTTTAGGAGTTCTTTATGATTAAGGATTTGATTAAGCTCGCAAATGAATTAGATAAAATTGGCCTGCATGAGCATTCTGATAAAATTGACCAAAAAATATACGAGTTGAGCAAGGAAGCTCAAGATGCAGGAATTATGGCTCCGACACCGGGATCAACTTTTACGGAATTGGGATTAGATTTTCTTAAAAATCCCGTTACCAAGCTTATGACTGCGCCAGCCACTTGGGGTATTGAGGGAGGTCTTGATCTTTTACAGGGAAAGAGCTTTTACGAATCATATATGCCTAACTTTCTTAAGACTGTTGAAGGCTTTATGAGTAGAAAAGATCCTATTCTACAGAAGGTGGAAGCCTCTTTCGCAGAAGAAAAAGAAAGTGTTCAAAAGCAAAGCTCTACATTAGAACCGCAAGCTATTAGCCAGAAAATAAAAGAAAAAGTTGAGGCATTGGATCTTTGGATTGGCGGAAGTTGGAACGTCTCAAATTATTATAGAAATATAGAGAGGGTAGCTCCAGAAGTTTACAAACTTTCTTATGCTTTAGGTTATAAAGGTGAAGAACAGCCAAGCAAAGATTCAATTGGTTTAAGTTCTGTTCCGGAGAGTTTGTCGAGCCGTACAACATCATATCTTGATACAAATTATAGAGAGGCAGGCAGATGGATTCTTTGGCAAGTAATTTTAGAGGGACATAAGGATGGTAGGAAAGATAGAATAGAGTCTGAAACACCTGTCACAACAGAGCCTGTGGCACCCGCACCCTCTACCCCATCAAGTCCCAGGCCAGAAGTTGTTGGTATACCGTTAACTCCAATAAAACATCCCGTAGGCACAAATCTATCTGGGTCAGATGCAGGAGGTTGGGCTTACAAAGTAACAGGAACACACTCTTTTGATTGGAAGAATCCCGAAGGAAAAACCGGAACTTTTGTTGGCCAAACTTACGCTCCAAAGAGATGGAATGATGCGGCAGAAGTTATAAATAACTTAAAGGCAGACTCCGATGGAGCTACAACGAGTTCCCCGCCCGTTGTACCACAGCCCCCCTCCACTTCTACACCACAACCTTCTAACACGAAAAATAACGTAGAGATAATCCTCTCAAGAACCGCCGCAGGCGCAGTATTTTCTCTTGGAACAATTCAAAATGAAATGGCAAGACTCAGAAGGTTAATTGAAAATGGAATGACAATACCCAAAATTGCAGAAGAGGTAGTAATGCAACATGGAACTGCCCTTGAGGGATTGCCGCTAACAACTGATAAGACAGAAGATGTGAACAAAATGTCAAACTCAGAAATGAGAAAGAGGTACAAGACAGAAATCGATCTTATCATGAGCACAATCAATAGAATTTATAAATCAAAAAAATAAGCTTTATAAGCTCTAAGGGATAACCTATCAGGCCGGAATCAGAAATGATCCGGCCTTTCTTTTTTTTCAAAAAAACACTTGACCATCCCGCCCACAGGGATTATCTTATTTTTGCGGCACCCGGTTTGGCTAAACCGTCCGCCAGAAGAGGGCTGGATGAAAACACTTGTCATTTATTGGTGCGAAAGCTACGAAAAAGAAACGGGCTGGAGGCACGGACAAGAGATTGATCTTTCCAAGATCAATATTATTGAATTGAGCAAAAATTACGATGTCGCTATAATGAATAGTCGAAGCAATGATGTCAAAATGCTGGCTATTGATGAAAAAGGCAAGAACTTTCGGAAGCGTTAGAAATCTTCAATAACAAGGGAGTCATAATGTCTCGTGTATCCTTTCAGTATCTCAACGTAAATCGTCGTCGTCATCCTGCCATTCTCTCCTATCGATGGGAGGAGGTGGATGGCATTGTTACAGTTTTTCTCGGCGCTTCTTTTTGCCATAACAAGGATCGTTTCAATCGATCTCTTGGTCGGCAGATTGCGGAGGGCCGCATGAATTCTCGTCCTCAAATCTTCCGATTCAATCGCAACGAGATGCCATTTCACATTCAGATTGTTGAAGAAGTTCGCTCTTACTTCTCCAACTTTAACGATCGCCGAGTGACCCGGTATATTGATAATCGCTTTAGTCAAGATACGACAGGGGATAGCCATTCAAATCTTTACTCTCTCGGCGTCGAGAATCAAAATCAGGTACATACAGTGATCTTTGGAACCAAGAATTCTCAGACCGGAGAGCTTTTTGATAATGCTTGGTATTTCTGAGTCCCTCTTAACTCTAGAAATGTCGGTGAAGCTTGTCAAAACTTAGTGAAAAGTCAATGATGATTATCTCAGCCCCATTTATAATGGGGACGGTAATTGTCGTTACTGCATTTTTGGTCGTCTCGATTTTATCATCTTATGGTGAGGGCCGTGCGGATTCCATTCACTGATGAATTCCAGAAGAAGTTTTTGGAAATCTGAAGTTAAAAAAAACTTGACGGCTCCCTACCGGTGGTTATATTCATGGTGGGCGAGGGAGCCCAACGAGAAAACAAAGTAGACTGGAGAGAAACTTATGGGCAAGCTATTTAATACCGCCAAGAATACTGATGCTGTCACTAAGGCTCGGGAGACTGCGAATCTTTCTTTTGACGAGGAGACTGGAGAGCATACGCTTTCTATTGCTTTCTGCGGAGGAAAGGGGACGGGAGCACAGGTTGTTCGTGCCTCACTCTTCAATGAGTTTGTTGATGCCCTCGCTCACTATGCTGAGAATGGCGTTCCAAAGTCCTCTCGTCCGGAAATGAATGAAGTTCAGATTCTTCATTCTTCCATCGCAATGGAGGAAGATGGGCTAATTTCTTTCCGTACCACCTCTGGTCGAGGGGCGAAGCCGACCCGCATTCATCCAGACCAGCTACAGAGCGTTGTAAAGTACCTTCGTGATGAGGTAGCTCCAACCCTAGAGAAAGCAATGGACATTGCCGAAGAAAATGATGATGAGTGAGGTTGCTTAAAAACTTTAGATAAAAGGGGATGGTGATGCCTATCCCCTTTTTTGTTTTTGGAGTTGTCATGTTTTTTCACGAAAGAACAATAGAAAAGTTCTCTCCATCAGAAACTTTTCAGGATTTGGAAAGCTTATTTTCATCTATAGCTTACATGATTCAGGTTTCGCATAGAATCCGTGTTGTTGAATCTATCAATCCAGAGCTGTCTAAGAAAGAAGTCTTTGAGGCAGAGCTAGAAAGACATGATGATATTTTGGGAGTTCTAATTCAGCACGGGTTGTCATCAGAAGATTTGAATGAATGGATTATAGTTCAGACCGCTCTTTTAGATCTTCAGGACGGGAAAGCAATAGAATCTTAAGTTATTCCAAAAAGCCTTCCTATATTTATCATTGTTTTTAAGTCTTGTATTCCAAAATCCTTAGAGAGACTTTCAGAATTTGTTTCTTCAGGATACTCTTCCCCATCAGTTGTACCAACGCTATCGGAATAAGTCCTATCAGCTACTCCTACGGAGCCATCTGATAGGGCGTTAACCAACTGAGAGTATAAACCTTGCCTGCCGCCCGAACTCAATATTGAATTCTCACTTATTCCTACTTTTTTCATAAAGTTAATTATGTCGGGATGAACTGAGCTTATCAATTCTGACTTTGGTAACTCAAAATGATGAAGCTCCATATCGTAAACTTGAGTTCCGTTTACGTCAAAAGACTTTCCTCTTGACATTTTTCCGCCCCAAACAAGACCGGCCTGTTCTGCAAACTTTGACATGAGCTCCACAAGCTCTGGATCTTTTTGTATTACCTCGCTATTCCTACCTATGTTGTAAGAGCCTGACAGCTTAGGGGTATCGATAATTAAATCGTGAGCCAAGCCAAGACCATGTAGAGAACCCTTATCTCTTGCAGGGCCTCCTTGCAGTGTCTCCCTCAATTCCCGTATGGCTCCGTTAGAGGTGAATTTCACATCCCCTCTACCGTTGGAGCTAAAGAAGGATGTTAGGTCCTGCGGAACACTAATTATCTTCTGAGGAACGAAAATCTCTTTCAACCTTGTTCCGTCAAACAGTCGGCGCAAATCATTAGTTATATTATTCATATCATTACTTGGCATAGATGCCTCTGCCAACTTTAGGATTTCCGCCGCTTCATATCGGAGGCCCATGCCCTCCAATGTTTTTGATAACTTCTTTATTTTATTCATAATATTAGTCCAGATATTAGCTTATTCTTAAGCTGGATTGGATATAACTATAAAAAAAGAGCCGGAAGTTACCGGCTCTTTGACTTATCTGGGTTTTATTTGAATCACAAACCTAGCTTTTCTCTTGCTGCGGCTCTTCTTCTTTTGACTGCCGAGGTCATATCGTCGGTTTGAGATGAGGCTTCTTTCTCAATGACGTCTTCAAGGTTCTTTATAGCTCTTTCTCTTCTTCCGGCAACCTTAGAGAGTATATTTAGACGTTCTAGTGAGGTTGCACTTGCTACTTTTGCTACTTTTTCGCTAATCTTTTTGGCAATCTGGTTTTCGCTCATAACTCTTACGCCGATAAAGTCCTTCGTATGCTTTTTGATTAATTCGTAAAAATAAGTATTAATTTTATCTAAGATCTTATTTCTTTCTACTAGAAAAGCGTTTATACCTTCATCCGAATTCGTATTTACACCACTTAGTCTGTTTTTTTCAAATACAGTTAAGACGCCTTGGTTTAAAACATGGGCGGCTGCTTTTTCAGCTCCTCCAAGACCTTCTATAACGCCCTTCCATACTTTTGTTTCTGCTCTATGCACTTTCCCGTCAATTTTTAGCTGGCCGACAACTATAAGCTGAAATATCTTCTTAAGTACATCTTGAGATTTATCCTCTTTTGGTGCCGCTGGGTCTGCCGCTGGGACTACCGCTTGGGCTGGAGTTGTTGGGCCTGCTGCGGGGACTGCTGGAGGAGATGTGGTTGTCTGCCCACTTGCCTCAAGTTCTTTTAGAAAAGTGATGGCATAATCAAGATCTTTATTTGCAGTCGAAGCAGAATTTATGTTGAGTTGTTTTCCCACGCTCACTGCATTTGCAAATGCCCCATTGGTGATAGGACCCCAAATGCCATCGGCTGGGCCGGGGAATACATCATTACCCATCTTGCTTTTAACACCTGAACTTAAAAGAAGGTTTTGTATCTCAGTTATTTTTACATTCTTTCCGGTAGCCTGGTTAGGCTTGGGTGACGATTTTTGTGTGGCTGCTCCGGAAGCAGGGACCGTTGGTGTAGCTGCTCCGGAAGCAGGGGCCGTTGATGTAGCAAGAAATAGATCTCCGAGATTCAAAACCCATTTGCTATCGGCATCTTTCGTTGAATTCTGTATGTCAGTTGAATTGAATGTTTTTTGAGATATAGGATTAAATTTACTGTCTTTTATAGTTACATCTATACCGACAATAGTTTCGGGATATGGGTAGTTTACAGACTGGCCTGGTTTGTAATTATCAATTTTTTGCTTACCATCCATATATACAACTCTTACTGTTGCAGTATCAGTATAATTATTAGTGATATATAAGTCCCAATTAAACCAAGCATCATTAAAACTTACTCTTGCAACTTTTCTCATCGAAATGTTTCTCATAAATAACTCCTGAATAAATTAAACTATTTTTCAAGTTACTTATAATTATTAATATAATTTTTCTTTTTTTAAATAGTCGTTCTTTAAAAAATTATTTTTTCAGGTTGACGCCCGCCCCAGCCGTGCTTAAAATAGAGGGGCGGCGAAGCCTTCGCAGCACAAAACAAAAAACGTTCGGAGAAGATCTTGGCTAGTAATGATTTGATTGACCTTGATGGCGAGGTTATTGATGTTCAACGGGAACGCTTTGTCGTTCTTACAACAACCGGATTGACCGTCACAGCCTATCTTTCCGGCAGGCAGAAGATTAACAAGATTCGTGTTATTCAAGGTGATCGAGTTAGGGTTCAAGTATCCCCTTATGATTTGTCCAAGGGCAGGATTGTTTATCGTTATTGATTGGAGGTAGAATGAATCATTCTTTTTACTGGAAGCAAACTTACGAACCAGGTCAAAGCAGAGATCAAGATGAAGATGAGGAGGAGGATGACACTCCAGAAGACCTAGATCGATTTAAGGATTACTAAATGATAGAGCCAGAAAAGATTTCTCTCGTAAGCTTGATAAAAAAGCTGAAAGAAGAAAGCTCTTCTGGCTTTTTTGTTTTACAGCCAGATCCGGAAGGTCCCATTGATTTCTCAAGAAAGTTTATTGTGATGGAGGCCGGTGTCATCACATTTGAGTTTATATTTAAGCCAGTTACCGCAGCCTTTAGAAAAGGAAAAGAGCTAAAGGTTTTGATCACGATAGAAGAACTTCTTTTTGAGCTATCTAAAAACCATCCTTCGATATGTGAATGGTTTCTTTTTAACATGAAAAATTTTTAGATCCAACCCTTGCCTATGGAACGGCCCGTGGTTATAATTTAACTAGATTTAGGAGGCGTCATGCCTAAGGTGTTTGTAGGAGAACCTTCGTGAAGTTGCGCTTTCAAATGGTAGTGAATATCATTTGGTAGCTTGGTTTCGCAAAGGAAAGTCGATCGTTTATGGTGTTAACGGGGAAAAGTCCTCCCCGAAGTACAAGCGTTATTTCCGAGATAAGGGCAGTCCTGCTTATTGTTGTCATGCCGAAATGTTGGCTATCGACAAGGCCAATGCAACAAACAGAGATGTTCTTTATGTTGCTAGGTTCAGAAAAGACGGAACCTTTGCAATCTCAAAGCCATGTTCTTGGTGTATGCAGCACATTAAGCGTGCAGGAATCAGGAAGATCTGGTACATCGATCAGAATGGCGAATGGGTTAAGGAAAAAATTAGATACTAAAGTTTGGAGTAGAGATGAAGAATCTCAATCAGTCAATCCTCAGTGTTAATTTTGAGCATAACTTTTCTTTTGAACCAGATTTTGTGCAAAACTTGGTTAACATTGCGGCAGATTCGGTAGCTTCGTCTCAAGCTGGATATCTCTGCTCCAAGAAGCATCATGAAATCTCGCAAAAGAACAGAAATTTTTTTAGATATATCTGGAATCGCATGGAGGCATATAATCGCAAAAGCCTTCTTTACTCCAGAAGGGGCGATATGCTTTCCGGTGACAAGAAGTTCGCCTCTCCGGAAGTCAATGAAGATCTTTTCTTTTTGGTAAGGGCCATCCTTGAAGATGTAAAGGATCTTCAAGATACCGAGGCTAATAATTTCGTTATAGATTTCAATTTTGCTCATTCTGAACCAAAGCTGCATATGGAAGAGTATCTAAAGCTGAAAGACGCTCGATTTGATCTGGCCACCGCCTGGGTTCTTGATGGCCTTAAGAATTCAAAAGATCCTTCGTTTTATGAGATGGTCTGGTTGGATACAAAGCGAGAGGAGGGCTATGTTGAAAAGCAGATTTCAATCATCCAGTCTTGTGCTGCAAATGTAGGTACAATCCCTTCTGCAATCTTCAATCAAGTGTTTAAATCTACTCGAAATTCAACTAAGTGTGAGTTGGTTCAAGCTCTAATCGGATGCATTTCGAAGAAGAATCAAATGATTCGGCATTTCAAGACAAAAGAGCTTTACGACCAAGCTTCAAATGCTGAGCTGGAACGAGCCAATCTGGTTCGTCAGCTAACATCGATTATTACAACTGTTGAGCACAGAGAGAAGTTTTCTGCACTTTCAATTATTGAAAATCTCCATTCTAATGAATTGGTTTGGGTTGCTCAAAAATTAAAGTTACTTTTTCATGCTCGTGAAATGCAAGAATTGGAAAGGAAACTCACCTCATAAATGATTTTATAAGGGCCTCTGAGGCCCTTTCTTTTTTTTCATGGTAATAATTTATTTCATATTATGACCAAAACAGCTTATATTAGAAAATTGAAAGGAAAAAATCTCTATCGAGTCTACTCCGAAAAGGGAAGAAACATGGGAACCTATCCCTCTCTAAAAGGAGCGAAGAAAAGACTTGGTGAAATTGAGATGTTCAAAAGAATGAACAGCTCTTCTGACCATCTCTTCCCAAGAGGAGGGGACGGCAATGTTCCACGATTTTTCAGGAAGAATCTAGATTATGGCGAGAGAGATTCTGCTCTAAAGAAATTGAAGAGGTTAAAAGCAACTCAGGATTATCTTGATAAGGGCGGGTTTAAAAAGGAGGCAGGCTCTCTCTTTAAGAATCTGGCTGTTGCAGCTTTAGCATTAATAGCAACAGGGCTTTCTGGAGCCCTGTCAGGGAAAATCCCTATGGTAAAAGACCTTCTGTACGAAAATATCGCAGAAGATGTCGAGAAATCCGAGGTTCAATATTCTTCGCACATAACAACTTCAGATGAAGAGATTACAACCATTATAGATGACTTCTATCGTGATCTAAATTTAGGTTATGAGGATTTGCTCTACATTAGTTCTTTTGTTGCGCAATATAACAATATTCAGTACAAAAACATAGGTCAGCTAGTCATTCCTGCCGGTAAAGAGATAAAGATACCGTCCATTGATTATATAAAGAATCTTGTAAAAGAAGCTATCGCCGAAAAGAAGGTTGAAAACCCATCTACGGTGATCATGCCATATTCAGATATAAAATTTAAAGCCGAAGATCTCAAGTTCATATCTGATGTTGAGGCTTCTAGAGGGAAGGCTTATGACGATCGTTCTCCGAAAACTCTTTGGAGCGCAGGCGTAACGCCAAAAGGTCGGTGGACTATTGGTAGAGGTCATCTTCTAACAAAGGACGAACTGGCATCCGGAAGACTAAAGATAGGAGAGAGTGTTGTGGATTGGAGGCAAGGAATAACCGAAGACCAATCTGACAAGCTCTTCTTGCAGGATGCCGATAGAAATACATTCAGACTTAATTCTATATTTGAAGACTATTTCGCAACCCCAGATATAAAGAAGGTCGTTTTTGATATAGCATTTCTTTATGGTCAGGATGATGCAAAAGAACTTCTGGATAACTCCAAGGATGAGTCAAACAAAACTATAGATCTTGTTAAATTTAAAAACAATCTAGAGAAATTTAGATTGCCATCGCAAACTGGAGCTGTATCAAGAAGGATTGCGGATCTGCTGATTCTTAAAAATATAAAAGTTCCCGCCTTGAAACCAGGCGAAGAGACAAATCTTAATAAGACTTTAAACTTATATAACAAGTACTTCAAGAGTCCTTCTGAGCCTTCAGAATCAGACGCATGGCATATGGCAACTCCTTCCAAGAATAGCATAGATTTACTTATCCTTGCGAGGGGAGGCTTCGACCCATCGAAATCAGAAAATAACGATAAGGTTATCAGTATTTTAAATCTCGTAAAGAAGGAAGAGCCAAAAACTTTAGATGCATTCTTAAAAATAATAGATCGATTCAAATAACCCTAGTAGAATCTTTGGGGAGTCCGAATTTTATGGATGGATTCGTCACTAGCTTGATTTTTTCGGCATATAACGTTATGATGCTCTTTGGTATCATAACGGAATCTCAAATAAGAGAGATTATTAGGAATATATGTCTTGATTATATCTACAAAGATATAGAGGACTCTCTTCTTTTTTTACATAAAAAGTATCCAGAAGATAAGGACTTAAAAAGAGATATAATGGTTAATATCTTGACCAAAAAGCTTTTGTTCATGGAACTGTTTGTAAAAAAAGCAATTTGGAATAAAGATTTTTCTCATAAGATTTTTAAGGAAATGGAAAACCTTATCATCAGAAAGATCTCATGGACCATGAGTTGTGAGGGTTTTCAGCTTTTCCCCAAGGAGGCTAAATGAATCAGAAGATCTCAGAAGCGGTAGATAGCCCAAAGCATTACAATTCTGGTTCAATCGAAACGATTGATTATATTGAGTCACTTGGAATAGGAGAGGATTTCTGTGCGGGAAACGCTATAAAGTACCTGTCAAGATACAAGCATAAGGGAACTCCGCTACAGGATTTATACAAAGCAAAATGGTATGTCGATAGAATGATTTCCCAATATGAGGAGGCTCAAAAAGAAAAAGGTAGAGGATAACCTCTACCTTCTAAGGAAACAAAACAAATTATTTTTTAATGTTATCCTCTAAAACTTCACCAAGTAGTAAAATGAAATCGGCAAGGATTTCCTCACCCTCTGCTTTTGTAAATCCGCCCTTTGCTTTGCTAATAAATTTGGCAACGAAAGCGGCAACCTTCCCGAATGGGATGTGAATTTTTTTTGCTTCTAAGTTTTCCATAGTATTCTCCATGAGGATTTCCCTCTTTATTTTTTTTAAAATTAATAGTATTTCTGGAGCAATTCAGAAAAAGATAACCCAGCACGGCTACAGATGATCATCTCATCGCCTTTTTTTTGGCAAAAACTTTAAAAAGAAAAAAACAAATAGGTCGTTGACGATTGCCTTTGGCGTGTTTAGGTTGTGAGGGAGGGCTTGTGCAATCCCTCTTGTTTAGTAAGTAGTGTTAAAATGCCCATAAAGGGTTTTAAAGGAGAAAAATAATGTTCGCTCTACTAATGGTTCTTTTCGCTTGTTCCACTCCCACAGCAGAGGTTGCTCCAACCGAGCCAACTACTGCCGCAGGGGCCGTTACCGCCCCCTCTCCAGAGGGAACTGCTACCGGAGCCACCACCGTAACCCCCACCTCCGCCTCCACCTCGGGAGCCGGTAGTGTTTGCGTTGACACCAGCGACAATGGTGTTGATGAGTGCGCTACAACCGGAGTTTCGGCCACCCCTGCCGCCACTCCAGCCGCTACCCCAGCAGGACACTGATCCTGTTCTCACTGTACTGAGAAAAAATGACAGCGTTCTCCATTTCGACAAATGGATCTTTACTACTGCAAAATAATATAGCAAATGAAAAATAATTAAGCAAAAATAATACCATTTATAAGAATAAAAAAACTTATAGTGATAAAGACATTTTTGCTTAATTGTCTTAAGTTACGCTAAGCTTACAACATCCAAAGACAGATTGGTCTGGACGATACGAATAGAGGGGTGGATAAAATGTTTCTTGTAATAGTCCCTTTTGAAAACCAACCAATTACAGGTCGTACAGCTTTAGCAAAAGAACTTTTTGACAATCTAGAACAAGCAATTATCTTTGGTAAATCTCAAAGCAATCCATTTGAGATTGTCGAAGTTGGTGTTGCTGAAGTCTGGTATGACAATTTCGAGGAAGAGAATGACTAATCTTTCTGTATCTGATGTGCTTGCTGAAGATTTTTCGGCAAAAGATCTTGTTGTCACAGAAAAAGAAACCAAGCAAATCTTGTTAGACGTGGAGGCGGCGAGGGAAACCGCTACCAAGACCAAGAAAGCAAAATATCCCACCATGCAGAGTATCTACATTTACGATTCTGAGATTTTAAATGTAATGAAGATTTCAGACAGCGACATTCTAAAGCTGATCTTTAACAAAAGCTTTTACAACAGCTTTATGTCAGCATTAAATCTTCGAAATGGCTTTAGCTGGTCGATGAATGATAAGTTTTTTTCTTTCATCAAGAGTAATGCAAGCATCTCAAGGGTTGTTTTTCTAAATTCCCACATCTCCTTCTTGAGAGACTTTATCATCATGGAAGGACTGATGGAGTCGTCGGATCTTCAAAATCTAGTCGTTTCACATAAAGAATTGACTAATACTATGCATAAAAGCTGCATAATCCACCTGTTCGACCTTATGGATCAGAACTTTGCAAGTCATTTTGTTGATCATCCTACCTCCGATCTTAGAAAAGCGGCGTACCGTAAACTGGGAATTCTGAATTCCATCGAGAAGATGATTGCAGATCCAGATGCGGAAATCAGGCTGCTAGCAGCTAGGGCTTTGCCGTATAATGATTCTAGGCATGAGAGATTTATCAACGATCGATCTAGCAAGGTTTTTACGGTATCGCTGAGCAAGATTGAAAAGTCAAAGTTACCACTTCTTCTTGGTTCATCTCACCTCAAGAAGCCGAGAATCAAAAGCATTCTCTCCGCCAGAATGACAAGTTGAATGTAAATCAGCCCATCTATTTTTAGGTGGGCTTTCTGGTAATAATAAACTATTATCCGTGGGTAAAAAATGTTTGAAAAATTAGTTAAAATTGCAGACGAATTAGATGCATTAGGACTTTCCGAAAAGGCAGATCGTATAGATGATTTTCTCAGCAAGATGGCTGAGTCTGGTATGCACACCGTTCCAACCTATGTTGCAGACGATGATCAGAATGAGATCACTCCATCGGAAATAATTGAGGCAATTAAAGCTCTCGACTCTGACGGGAAGCTCGCAGTTCTTTCTTGGTTCCTACAGGAAGAGCTTTATGATTCAGAGGAGGTTGAAGAGGACTCTGACGAAGAGGATTCGGACGAAGAGGATTCGGACGAGGAAGACCTTTTTGAATTTGAAGATGACGAAGAGGAAGAAGAGGAACATAGCGGTTGAAGCAAAGCAAGGTGAGGGTTCTCATCTGAATTCATAATTAAAGTCGGATCTTGAGATGCGTCAAGTCATTATTTCCGATGTTAATTTTGTCAATTTCATAGTCAAGAATGAAAGAAACGAAAGGCTATCTAACTCTATAGTTGTAGTTATGGATGATATCGACTCCTCATCCTATAAGGCTTTGAGGGGTCCAAATTACCTATGGATGATTGTGAAGGATGGCAATAGCCTGTCGTATCTGATCTTTTTTGACTCCGGAAAGAAAAAGCCTCTGACCAAAGAAGATTTCATAGAAGTGATTGCAACAAAATGCCCTGATAGCTTCGATTGGGCTCTTTTTCACCCAGAGATATTTGAAGGAATTTATCTTAAGGACGGAGGAGAGCTTTATGATGGCTTCGGACGTTAGAGTTGTCCTTCTCAAAGACTTGGTTAAGCTGGATACCTTTGACGGGATATCGGTGGCATTAGATTCTTTTGACAAAGAAAGCTTTAGAATTATAGCTAGATACTCCAAAAGTGATTATAGCATAAATAAAAGATGGGATGAAAAAGAGGGCAAGATGATAGACGGTTGCTTTCTTGCCGGATATCACTATCAGAATCCAGAATGGATGATCACAAATCATTCTGGAACCTATTTTTATTTTCGTAGGAAAAGAATTCCATTTGAAAAGTTTCTTCAGAGAGTAAAAGAAACTAGGGAGTCAGATTTTTTTTGGTTGCTATTCCATCCGGAGGTTTCCTCTGGCCTCATTCATAACTTAGAAAAAAACCAATATTATGACAATGTAAGTCTCTCTTAAAGCAAGAGAGTTATTGATTCAAAGAAAATATAATAAAAAGAATAATATCAGTAGATATTAGGAATTCCGGATGGAATACAACCAATCAAATAATTTAAAAGTCCGAGTCTTGAGTAGGCGGCCTTCAGAAGTAGATTTAGAAGATCTTCATAATTATAAGGATATCATCTCAATTTTTCTCAACAGAGAGAATGAGAATAAGTTATTTTCTATATTCGGCCCTACTCAAGATTGGCACATCGTTTATAATGAGTATGGAATCTATTACGCTGTACGATACAGATTCTTCAAGAAAGAAGATTTCTTGCAGAAGATGTGTGTTGAACATCCGAATTCTTTTAATTGGATTCTTTTTAATCCAGAGGTTTTATCTGGAGAATGGAATAATAAGGATTTATCATGAGCAAACTGAGAGAGCAAAATTATCTTGCCATAGATCTTGAGCTTAATAAGGATGACGAGACTGACAAGATTACAAAAATAATTCAGGTTGGAATTGCCATAGGGAATCCGTTTCGGCCAAAGGAAATCCAAACTTGGAGCTGGTATGTAAATCCCGAAGAGAAAATCTCTACATTTATAACGCAGCTAACTGGCATTAATGATGAGATGGTAACCCTTCAATCTACACCGCTCCAACAAATAGCTGAGGAGATAAGTTCACTTATAAAAAAACATGATGTCTTTATAAATCCAGTTCAATGGGGCTTTGGAGATGCAGAAGAGCTGGTTAAGACATTCGAATCTAACGGTATAGCCTTTCCTCATTTCGGAAGAAGAGTTATTGACGTAAAGACGATATATGTTTTTCTTGAGATGGCTTCGGGAAGGTCACCAGCAGGAGGTCTTTCATCCAGCATGAAAAAATACAAGATTCATTTTCAAGGAAAGACTCACAGAGCAGATTCGGATGCCCTAAATACTCTTCGGTTCTTCTTCCACCTTCTAGAAAGGCAGGGAAGTCTAGATGCAGCTATGACCACGATGAAGGGAATTCAATATTGATGGATGGAGTCGTTTTTACAAACGACTTCTTGGTCGTTCATCAGACAAGGCAGGATGACTTTCATCCAGACTCTATGCCATTTGTCGCACATCAAAAATATTGTAATGATCGATGTAGTGGAACCAGAAGGGTTGCTTTCGGGAGAACGGCAGAAGAAGCCGTCTTTCTTGCTGTAAAAAATATGCTACTTTTTCCATTAGAACTGGATCATCTCCTAACAAATAGGATTGCATCCGGCGATGAGTAAGAGTCCTGCAAGAAAAGATAGAAGTACATATATCCGACTCTATTTTTGTCACATCTGAAGATATCAGATGTATCACGCTTTCTTACCATCCATCGATACCAATTATTTTAAATCGAACCCACGAAGATATCGATTTGAATTGCTGCTATCTTCAAGAGGCAATCTACAAAGAAGAAGGCTTTCTATGGAGAATTATTTTTGATGATGTTTTCTCAAAATTTTTTATCTCCGGAAAAGAAGTGACTAAAGAAACATTTCTATCAACCATGATGGAGAAAAAACCCCTCCATTTTTTCTGGCTTCTTTGGCACTCGGAAGTTTTAATTGGGAGGTTTGATTATGGTTTGGGATAAGGGGATTGACCTGCTGAGAAGCATGTCTTTTTTAAAACAAGAGGCGGCTTCAGATCGACATTTTAAGGTCATCAATGAGCCGTGGATGATTTATTTATTCCCAGATGAAAAGACGAAAATATCAATTATGCGCTGGGACTTAGGAGCGAGGCCAACCAGATCTTTCTCCGAATTCTTTGATTCAGTTTCACCGGACACAAAAGAAAAGATTCTATTCCATCTGGACTTCTTTCAGTCCGTAAAAATATTCGATGGAAGATGAGCCAATAAAAAATGTTTGTCGCAAAATAAAAAAACGCTTGCCAGTCCACCGCCCGCTGGTTATCTTATTGGGGCGGGGAGAAAAACCCGCACCGCTCTATCGAAATTCCAATCGAATGGTTCCCCAAAAAAAATTCTTGACAACCCCTACGGGGGTGGTTATATAGAAGGGGCGAAAGGGAGATGGCGACAAAGCAAAATTGTCAAATCTACTCTTTTTATTGCAGATAATATTCACCAGTTAGTTTTTCGTTAACGAGCCGATTTAAAAAAAATAAAAAAGTTCTTGACGAAGGGCGGCGGGGTGAGTAAGATAGAGGGGCGGGAAGGACGAATGAGTCAAGTCCGCCAAAGACGACTCGGAAAGACGAGAAATATATGCGGGCATACCGGCCAGAGCTTCTACCTCTTGGTACCGTAATTGGATTTATGCAGGTTCGAGTCCTGCTGCCCGCGCCATTTTAAAAGATTCGACCGAAGAACACAATTATAATAATCTGGTCGATGTCAAGCTAAGTTAATGGCCATGTTCTACAGGTGGATTGGTGGGAACACCACGGAAAGAGGGCGGCCGGCTTGACCGTAATCCCTCCGTACTGTAGATGACATCTTGGAAAGACAGGAACTTTTGCGGGCGTATACCCTCCGCCTTATAAGCGGTAGAAAGGTTAACCGGTTACATGTGGGTTCAATCCCCACCGCCCGCACCATTTACTCCACTCTATACGGGTGTATACCCTCCGCCTTATAAGCGGTAGAAAGGTTAACCGGTTACATGTGAGTTCAATCCTCACCACCCGTACCATTTTTTGAGGCTCCAATGAGAGCAGTAAGACGCAAAGAAATGGGGGAGGCTAAGCGGGAAACTGCTCGGCCTCCCTTTTATTTTAAGATAGTCGATCTCTATGGCAAGGAAGAGTTCTTTTATTGCGAATTGAAAGACCTCTCTAGAGCCATCTTTCTTGGAACCGAAGTTTATATTTGCGGTGAGAATAAATCTAAAAAGATTGGAATAATTAACCATCATTCCATAGTCTTGTTTTCCCTTCAGTGGATTAAGAATATAAGGGGGGAGGCAGGACTGATGAGCTGTCTCAGTCCCGAAAACATAAATATTGTAGATCAGTCAATCCGCATAACTGAGGAATGGCTCAATGATGAAGAGAATGTAAACCTTGGTGATGTAAAGTCTCTGCTAGATTCAATCTACCGCATTCTTAGTGGCGATGTAGGTACAGAGGCTTATATAGGCACAAGGGCTTATATGATCTTAGAGGCTGTGGGTTCCCTGCTCCTCATTCTGGAGAGTCCTGAAATGTCTCACGACTCAAAATCTATTGCGAGGACAATTACCCTTTTTTCCTTAAAGAACAAGGAAGAAGATATTTTTATAGGACAGGGGAATTTTATCCTTAACTGGCTAAATGGGGCCGGACAGCTTTTTCATATGTGAGAGGATCATGGAACGTTTTTATATCGAAGAGGAAGAAGGGCTAGAGGCAGGATGCAGGTGCTTCTCCTGCTGGATTAAAACGGGAAGATTTTTAGTAAAAGATAGGCTAGATCTTATTGAGGATGAGGCATATCCAAAGAAGGAAGTTGCAGAAAAAATCTGCAACAATTTGAATATGGCCATTTCTGATAGTCCCAAGGCTTCTGAGGAAGAGATGAATATGGCGTGGGACATTATCTTTGATTTGATAAATCTCAGGCTAATTCCGTGTGAGATTCCAATAGAAGATGAAAAATTCTCTCTCGCCCAAAAGTTTATTTCAAAGAGGATAGTCAATCTGAGGGGAACATGCCAAAATATGGAATAGAGGTCAACCTATGGCTGCAAGATGCCGTAGAGGAATTCCTGAAAGAATATGTCCTAGAAAATAGGATAAAAAAACATCCACAGTTTAAAGGCATCAATCCAGAATGGATTGAGCTTTCAATTAGCTATGGTTGCATTGAAGTTTCTTGGGCCTTTCGAGAATACTCCCATCAGTGGGATGATGACTGGATTAAAGGAACCGAAGTCTTTCTTATAGGTGAAGCTCTAAAGCTGTTTCTTAACAGCGTCAAAGAATGACTTGAGGATTTGAGATGTACGGCTCAGATTATCCAGATTATGATTTTGACGGCTGCGAAAAGTGTGGTGCCGCACTTTCCATTGGGATGCATTTCTGTAGACTATCGGAGCCCACCCCTGATAAATCAAAGTCAAAGAAGAGAAAGTCTCAACCAAAAAAGAATGATGATTTCGGATGGGCCACCCAGGATCCATTTGACTTTAAAGGTCCAGATGTAACGAATCGTGACAACTTTCCAGAAGAAGAAAGGGCACGATTGGTGAAAAAGCTGGAAGTCATAGAGTCTTTAACAAGGCTAGCGATCGGAAGAGTTAAAGACAATCCCGAAGAAATTGAAGAGATTCTTCGCCAGATAAATTTTCACTCAAGGTAGACGCCATTCTAGTTATTTTTTCTATCACATAGGGGTGATGGATGACTAGAGAGGGGAAGAGATCGCTGGTCGGAGAAAGATTTAAAGAGAAGTCGGAAGATAGGTATGGAATAGTGATTCACGATTACGACGAAAGGTTTGATTGTTTTGTCGTACAATTTATTGAGTGGAATTCGCAAGTTCCAGTATTTTCCAAATCAGAAGGACTTGCGCTAGAATCGATGGCATGTAATGAGGCTGCTAAGTTCTTCCAGCTTCCTGAGGCTTAAATGAAGAGAGCATCCAAAAGCAAAGTTTCTTGGCTTGTAACTAACGATGAGGGTTGGTGGTGGATTCCCAAGCTCAAAGTCTGGAGAAAGATTGACGATATCGGAGGTCACTCTTTTTCAAACTTCGCCAAGCCAAAGACAAAATTTGGAGCACTCGTAATCGCAAGAAAGTGTCCTGCAAAAAGGGTTTTGATTGTTATGCGCTGCGGAAGAAAGACAAAAAAGTGGCCCAACGGATGGGAGAGGGAGTCTTACTTTGAATAGCAAGGAAGAGCTTGAATTCGCCCACCAAGAACAACTTGATTTGCGCTATAACTTCTTGAGGTATAAGCATCCAGATATCTTTCGTCGCTGCTGTGAGATTGGATGGGCAATTAGCTCCCCTAATAGTGGCGATGATAACCTCTCATCTGGAGCGAAAGCAGAAGCTATGGCCATTTCACTTGCTTTCGATCTAATTATGTCTCAGCAGAGTGATGTCTGAAAACTGATTCAAGGCTTATTTTGGAGTCTCTTATGAGCAGCAGTTAAACATCTTGAAGGCTAATTTAGCCGAATGCAAAAAAGAATTGAAGGCAAAAGAAGAACTTCTGGAAAATTTTATGCTGGACTCCGGTAAAATCCATTAGAGGTTTTTATGGATTCGAAAGAACACATCATGCAGTTTTTCTCATATAGTCATCTTCCTCCGCATCTCCAGGAGGCATCAAAAGGATTTTATGATCTTGCAGTAAAGATCTGCGAATTTAGCAGTAATGAGGAAACTGTCGTAGCACTAAGAAAGCTGCTTGAGGCAAAAGACGCCGCCGTTAGATCGGTTCTAATTCAACGAATTTAATCCTTAAAAATATTTTTGATTTACGGAATTGACTTTTTATAATTCGTGCTTACCTTTGTAGTACGATGGAGGTAGGGATGACCGAATCTCAAAAGAAATATCTGGAAGAATACGAAAAGTGGAAGCATATCGTTATTACTCCGGGGACATACAAACAAAGAATCTCAAATAATAACTACCTAATTCTTTATGAAGTGGTAAGTATTGATGACACTACAGAGGAAGTTACGATTAAGAACCCTGGGAATGGTTTTCTGAAGAAGAAGACGCTTCATTGGGCCAGAAAGAATCTAGAGCCTTACGCTCAGGTTACTTGAAGTCCGATTGCTGGATAGTTAAAGGTTCAGCTTAGACGGAACTAGCCCCGTTGAACATGGTGACAACACCTTCTTATAGGCAAAACACCAAAAAGATTTTCTGTTACCCGGTGTGAGGTTTCTGCTGCTTCCCTCACTTTACCCCCAGAGAAGCAGAGCAGCGTCATCGAAGGGACGGGTAACTTAATCTCAAATTGAACTATAGACTTTCTGAACAAGCTGGAATTAAACAAACCCTCATCACTCCATCGAGTCTTGAGGGTTGTTTTTTTTGACCACCCTTTCCCTTTGGCGCCCTCGCCTATGTCACCGACCCCACCGCCTGACCTTGGGCTGGCGAAGCCTGCACGGGCCAATTCCGGCCCATTCGGAGCCCATGCCGATGCCACCCGGAATTGCCTCCGAAAAATTATGCTAAAGTTTTTCCATATTTCATGGAAATGAAATTATCAATCATTAGCATTGAAAAGCTTCCAACAATAGATTATTTCTTTTCAAGCAAAGACTCATTTTATCAATATTCTCTTCCGTCAAATAACTCGGTTACAGTAGAGAATTACCTAGCTCCATATGGCAGAGTTATAAATATTTATTTCTCACCACATGATAAGCTTGGCGCCCTAATAAAGATTTCTTTTCAAGCCAAGGAAGATGGCTGGAAATGTCAGCATGAGTACATTTCAAACTACAATAAAACGGGAATGACAGAAGAAGTTTACTTCGGCATAGCTGACTACAAATATTGCGACAGGACTTTCCTGATAAACTTCATGAAAGAATATGATGATTTTTTCGAATGGTTTATATGGAATATGGTTGATAAAATATAGGGCAAAATTCACTTACTGAAAAATTATCTTGAATTAGTTTTGTTTTGTGCATTTTTAATAATCAAGCGGGGTCTTCATTTTTAAATTTAAAAAAATAAAGCTTCCAACTTATTTATCGTCAGTAAAAAAACACCCCTGTTATGCGAAAGTTGTTTTTTTGCAAAATAAAAAATAAAACTTCCGAACTAAAAAGGGTCTTGACGTTAAGCCGTTCGGTGAGCAATATAATGCAAGGACCCGAAGACCCCGTTACTCGAAATCGTTCTGCTTTGGAGTGAAGATGAATTTTCCGACTCTTTATGGCAAGTCTACAAACGGAAAAGTAAAAGAATGGAATGTTTCAGCGGAAGAACACGACGATGGAAGCTCATCAATCGTTGTTGTGCATGGATATTCTGATGGTAAAAAACAGAGGGACTGTAGGGTAATTTCCTCAGGGAAAAATATCGGAAAGACAAACGAAACAAATCCTTATGAGCAAGCCTGTTCTGAGGCTCGTTCTGCATTTAATAAAAAGAAAGATGAAGGATATGCGGAGTCAATCGAATCTGTAAAAGAGGAATCATCTGGCTTTTTTCTTCCGATGCTAGCCCACAAATGGTCGGACCACCGTGAGAAAATAAAGTATCCAGCAGCACTTCAACCAAAATACGACGGTTATCGCTGCCTGTCAAAGAAAGAGGACGGAGTTGTCCATCTTTGGACTAGGAAGGGAAAGCCACTAGATATTCCTGTTGAGATAAAAGAAGAGTTGTCGAAAGTTCTATCTGAGGGAGAAAGTCTTGATGGGGAGCTTTATCATCATGGCTGGACATTCCAAAGGATTGGTTCTGCGATCAAAAAAAGAAATGAAGATACGCCCAATCTTCACTATTATATTTATGACTCCCCGTCTCTAAAGAAATCTTTTCAGGAGCGATTTTTCGACAGGTTTTGTAAAGTCTCAAGAGAGCTAACATCAGAGTCGAATTTTCTAGAGGGGACAACCAGGATCGTTATTTGTGCGACCAAGATTGTAAACTCTCCAGAAGAAGCTCTCTCCGGTCAAGCCGAAGCAATTGAGGCAGGCTACGAAGGAGCTATGGTTAGAAATCTGTCGGGATTGTATTCCTTCAAGTTCAGAAGCACGTCACTACTTAAAATGAAAGATTTTGAGGACGATGAGTTTGAAATCATTGGAGGAAAGGAAGGTCAGGGAAGAGAGTCTGGAATGGTCATCTTCAAGTGCAAAACATCGGAAGGGCTAGAATTCGATGTAAGACCTCGTGGAACATCAGATGAAAGATCTGCCATGTGGAAGAATCTCTCGGAATACATTGGAAAGCCATTGACTGTAAAATTTCAAGGACTTACTGATGATAGGAAGCCGAGATTCCCTGTCGGATTGCATATTAGACCCGATTGGGATAAGTAAGTCCCTAAGGGAAAAGCTATGAAAGAATTAGATTATGAATTTGTAGGCTGGCTCAACGACGGAAAGAGTGATAAAATCTGGGGGCTTATAGAATTACTGGCCCCAACTTCGGTGGCCAGAATTCAAACAAAAGGGGTGTATCTTGTTTTTTGGGGAAGGAGAGGCAAGAAGTACCAGACCCAATTTATAAGATCTCACTCCAGATATCATTATTTACATTCTTACAATTCTCTTACTTACCTTAAAATACAAGAGAAGCTATCCAAGGGTTATAAAGAAGTCGGAAAGCAGATGCTATCAGATATATACCCCGACTTTGAAAAAGACCTATCCAGTATTGCATTTTGGACAATGATGACGAAATCTTCGGAAATAAATCCTGAAGAATGGCAAAAAATAAAAGAAAAAATATTTTAGATGGGAGAATGATCCTTGACAACACTTCTTATTGACAGCTACAATCTCATTCATCGTTCTCGTTTTGATTGGGGCGGTGGTCTTGCAACCGCCAGAAACCAAGTAATATATAATTTCTTAAAGGGCATCAAACCAATTGTTGAGAGGTTTTCCCCAAAAGAAGTTTACTTTATCCTTGATGGGGCGCCAAAATCAAGACTCGAAGCTTTTCCAGAATACAAGGCAAATAGGAAGCTCGATAATCTATCCGAAGAAGAAGTTGCTTATTGGGAGTCTTTTCACGATCAGAAGAGACAGATAATCAATATCGTCAGAAATCACTTTCCGTTTACCATGGTTTCTCATCCGGATTTTGAGTGCGATGACATTCTAAATTATCTGGCAACAACACTTGCTGGTGAGAAGGTCATCATCTCATCCGATACAGACTTCATTCAGACTCTCGACTTAAATGAAGATACGAAGTTGTGGAACCCAGTATCTCAAAGTTATCGAGAAAGAATGGATGTTGATTATGCAAAATATAAAGCCATGCTGGGTGATAAGACAGATAACATTCCTGGTGTAAAAGGAATCGGTAAGGTAGGTGCGGTCAAGCTGCTGAAAGATCCGGACTCATTTGCCCAAAAGATGCAGAATGAATCTTTTAAAGCTCAATTTGAAAAGTCTTATTTCCTCGTGAAGTTTGCGGAGATGGACAGCTTTTCCCAGGAAATTGTCTATTCCAAGGGCGCATTTTCCAGGGATGAGTTCAGAACATATCTGAGAGACTTTGGATTTAATTCAATGATTACAGAACCATATCTTTCAAATTATTGCTCCATAATGGAATCAATAAGCTGAGTAGTTCTGCTAATTTTGAGATATACTTAGAAAGATGAAATCATATCTCAAAAAATTATCAATTTCTTTAAGCACCCTTGGATTAAAAAAAGAATCTCAGGATGTTGCTAAGCTCGATGCTGCTTCTGAAAAATATTTTGAGGAGCTAAAAAACTTTACATCTTCCAACATAAAAACGATGGGAATACAAGACCAGACGGCTCTTGTAAAGAAGATTTTAAAAGAAGCAGATTATTCCTTCCCGTCCAACTATGTGGATGTTCAAAGAATCATATCTTGTATAGTGGACTGCTTAGATTCCTCATATAATAAAGCTTCAGTCCATTTATTTTTGATCAACCCATCAATAAAATCAAACCAAGAATTAGACAGAAAGAAGGTGCTTAAGTCATCACTGGTAAAAGCATCTATAACCTACAACGAAAGTCTCGTTAAGGTGGCCAAGGCTATCCAAACTTATTTTCCTCAGATTGGCGGAAGACTGCTTCAATCTTTCAACAATATGATTCTCGCTGCTCGTGGAGGTTCGGATATTGATGCGACTACCGGCTTACCGATAAGTGGTGGTGTCGCAAAGAGCAATCTATCTGATGATAAAGAGATAGATAGGGAGTTGGACTCCGCATCTCAAAAGTTGGAAGATCTTTTATCAGAATTATAAATGAAGAAGGTGATTGTAAATTATTTCTCACTTTCTAGTAGCTCTCAGTTTCGTGGAGGAGAAGAGGAAACGCCAGTTTCTCCGGACTCCATAAACATATATATTCATAATTTAGAAGATCCAATCTTTATAAAAAATGATGGAACACAAGAAATTTGGCTTGAGATTGTTTCCATCAACAAGCATGGAAAACATGTTTGGTTTATTTGTCCTCAAAGTGATTTCTTCTACATCATAAATAACGAATCAGCGGAAACATTTGATACGGGAAAAGATTTCCTAGATAGGCTCTCAATCGCCTTCCCTGAAGAATTTGAGTTCTTCCTCTGGTATCCGAAATCAATTGATGGGGAGTGGGATGATTAATTTATCTCTTACTCAGAACTTTATTTTTTGCATAGCAAGCAGTTCTAACTCCCAGTGCAGCAAAGTAACTCAAGAGACTCACCGTAGAGCCTGACGAAAGGGTTATTGATATATTTATAACCGCCGGATGAAAAAGGGCTAATTTTATTTTTCTCATATTAGATATAGGAATATTAGCATGGAACCAATCATAATTTTATCCGGAAATGAGCAGGGATCTATTTTAAAAGACGGTCTGATAATTTGTATCGAGAAGAATAACTACAAATCAATTCAGGATGGTAGTCCTGTCGTTTATTTTGGTAGGAAGTTTTATGGACGCAGATTTCCAGATTACGAATGGATTGCTATAATTCCAAATCAATTTCATTTTTACGAGGAAGATATCGAAGAGCCTCAATTTTATTTTGGCGGCGTAAATATGAGAAAGGCAGAATTCATGGAGCGCCTTCAAGAGAGCTTTTCAGAAGATTTTCTTTTTATGCAATGGAATCCAGATCTTTTCTCGGGAGTTTGGGTTTCAAACGGAAGTTAGTATTTTTTTAAAATAGATTGCTTGGCCCTTGACCATATTTTTTTCGTGGTTATACTTTTGGTAGAGGGAGCTCATGGGAATGTATACCGGTCTTTACTTCAAAGCAAAGCTCAAACCCCTAGCTCTCATAGCGATAGAGACGGCCTATCGGGAGTTGGATTTCTCGGAAGAGCAATATGATTTTTGGATAATTGTAAATAAAATATTTCCAGTCTCAAGGGACTGGCTTTCTGTGGGAAGGAGGCACTTTATCCCCATGGGAGGTTTGTCTTATATGCCGCCAGAGTGGCAAGATTATAAGATGACAGATGGAATTTCAGGTGATACATGGACAGTCTGCTGTTCTCTTAAAAATTATGATGGAGAAATAGAGTCTTTTCTGGAAGGGGTGCTGCCATTCCTTATTGATGAGAAATGTACGGTAATCTATCTTTATGAAGAGTGGGATAAACCAAAACATATAGATATTTATCCAGCCTAATATAAAGAGCTGTTTAAATTTTTTTAAATAAAAAGCGGAGATGGTATGTCGAAAAAAGAAGTGAATCGTTTTGAGATGGTTCGAAGCATCATCGATTCAACGGATGATCTTGAGATGATCACAGCATGTCAAGGCTTGCTAAGAGATCTGATTGAGATATCCTCTCTTGAGGAGAGGGTCGAGAAAATCCGAGAGACTATGTATAAGGAGGATAAACGTAAGTTCTACTCTTTCTTCGTAGAAAACCTGCCATCCGTTGAGATTTCCGCCCTTGCAGACAAGTGCTCTGGAAGGGTTAGATTCTTAAACGAGAAGAATGAGCGAGAAGAAGCGAAGAAGAAAAAGAGTCAGGCCGACTCTGAGAAAGCCTAGAATGACGATCTAGCCCGCAATTGCGGGCTTTACTTTTCTGCTAATTTTAATTCAATGTTTGTGACAAAGGATTCATTCGAAAGATTACTAAAGGTTTGCCGCAAGCTATTAGATTTAGATCTAATTGATGCGGAAACACTCTATGATATAATAAACAGCATAGATTTAGATAATGAAAAAAAAACTCTTTCGAATGGAATTAAGGCAAAAAAGAAGTTTATATTAAAAAAACAAAAAAAGAGCGAGGAAGAGAGTAATAAGTAGTTATGTCCAACGATAGATATTCCGATGATCATACAATATCCGTAAAGAAAGGGGATGGAACCCTTTCGGTTGAGGGAAGCCTTGACGTTACTGGAGATATAACCATAGGTGGTACTATTGTTACCGGTGGACTATCTGGAGACTTAAGCTTTACCGGAAATATATCGCTACCTAGCACAACGACAATCGATACTGATAGCGGAACTATAGATTTTTCAACATATAGTCTTGTCGCCTTTCCCGTACCAATGTTCTATCTAAAGCAATTGATAGAAGAAGGTTATTCCACCTATGGCTCCGGAACGATTGAGTTTATACCGTTCTTGGGGGTGCCAGATACAACGTCTCATACTTCATCGCCATCGCCACCTTATATGGGAAGGGCAGTACCTTCAATACGCCTTTATCCAGGTGGAAGCTTTACGATACCAATACATGAGTTTATAAAGGCTGGAAGGTTCAGTTCCATAAAAATAATCTGCGAATCAACGGCCGCAACGTCGATCATAAATCCTTTCTCATTCGATCTTGAGATCGCAACTAAGATTGGAACAGGAACTTTTACATCAACTTCTTCTGCCGCCTCATTGTTTACAACATCGTTTTTGGACAACACCAGAAGAGAAATAATTATGCCTGATGGTTCAATAACACCAAATGACATAAATCCAGAAGAACATTTTGCATTCTGCACAATAACGCTAAATGCCTCCTTCGCATATGAGGTTGCGATTTATGGGGTCAATATTGTGGTTGGATGCGACCCACTTCAAGCTCTTGGTTACAGTCCGTCCTGATTTATGCTATTATTTTAATTTAAGCTATGTCAGACAGAATAATTAAAATAAGTCGTATTTATAAATTATCTCAACAGAAGCTTGTGTCATTCGATTTTGATGATACTCTCAGAAGAAGCTCTGACGAAAACCCTATCAGGGAGAACGTAAATAAACTTCTTGGTCATTCAAGAAATGGTGACTCTGTTTATATCGTAACCTCAAGGGAGGATAGCGATAAAAATAGAGCGGAGATCAATAAGTTTCTATTAGATAATGGATTGGAATCCTTTATACAAGGCATATTTCTCGTTGGCGGATTGAAAAGAGATAGGCTCATACAGCTTGGAGTATCTCAGCATTATGACGACAAAGACCATGAGATACAAGCTCTAAAAGATACTGAAATTTTTGGAATAAAAGTCTAATAGGCCGGTAAATAATGGAACTGTATATTTCTTCTAAGGCGTTGGCTAGAAGGAGTGCTTTGAACTTTTCTCCAACCGCTATAATTTCAATAGTAAGTCCGGAGGACGAGCACCCAATATTTTCAGATATTGTGGGAGATATTCCGACACTCAATATAAAATTTCATGATGTTACCTTCCCGCATGAATTCAAAAATGACTACACAATTCCATCCAAAGATGATGTTTTGAGGATCTTGAAATTCTCCGAAGAAAATTTAAATAAGGACTCAAGGCTACTTGTTCATTGCTTCGCAGGAATATCCAGATCTTCCGCTGCTGCCATAATTGCCGCATCTGTAGTATTGGGCTATGAAGGGGCAATAAAGAAAGTTTCTAATCTGGAGATATTTCCAAACTCAGATTTTTCAAACCGATTTCCAGACGTTGGATTTAATTGGTTTGTCCCCAATAATCTAATGATAGAGTGGTATAGTGAAATTGTAAATAAAAAAGAAGAAATAGCTTCTCTCATGAATGAGAGTTTTGTTTACTAACCTATCTTTACGCCTCTAACAACCATTGGGGTTTTTAGGTCCCAATTGTTAGATTTTACAATTTCATTTAGCGCATCCATTCTATATACGGTCTTTTGAACAAGCGGATTTTTATGCGAGGCTAGCCATTCTCTTCTGGCTTTGATATAGGCCGTCACCCAAATCTTTTCATCACCACCCCTTTTTGGTGAAGGCTCCGGAAACTTCGAGCGAATATTTGCAACGCCGCCAGGACCGCTATGAATGCAAGTATCATAAACAACGAGATGACTTAATGCGGAAGTTGCGCCTATATTTTCAATATGCCCTAGAGCCGGAATCCAGTAGCAAGAGTCAAATATCACATCCTGACATTCTTGCATAACCGGATCTTTTCCAGCTTCTTTTAGTATCAAAATTAATTCTTTTGCCCATTCTGGAGGTTGAGTGGGGCTGACTTTAGAAGTCTCGTTTGTTGCCAAGGCAGATAAGAATGGCTTCAAACTCTCGGAGTGACTTCCGCCTTTTTCAATATAAAGATCTATAATTTTATCTAAGGCTCCACCCTTATCGGTTGATTGATGCTTTCCATAAGATATTCCTGCTCCATCAGAGAGTATCGAGCAGGATGAATAAGCCAAGGTGGATGGTAGCTTTCCAGTTTCAAAAATGCAAAGAATTGCATCAATTACTTTCTTCTGTTCTTCGGTTATCTTCATGATAAATATCTCTCAATTAGTAGGATTTGGAAATGAGTAGTACGCCAAGAGCATCTTTCAATGATCCTAAAATTAAAAAATATCTTTGTCATTCACTGGCAATGTCATCAAAAGATTTTCATGCTTCCGATGTCATTAATCTTGGAAGATGCAATATAACCATTTTTGTCTCTAATTCGAATAACTTACTACTTGGATTTGAAGTCTTGAGCAGTAAGACCATTAAGAATCTAGGAGGTCTTTCATATTTTATAGTGAGAAATCCAGATTCCATGGATTCAGATGTTTATTTTGATTCATCCTTTTTTCTCAAACCTTTTGATAGCAAAGAAGCCTTTCTTAGTAAGGCGGAATCTATAGAAAGACTTTTGGAGTATCCAGAATTTAGAGAATGGATGGTTTGGAATTTCTTATAAGAGAGCTTTCACTTCGGCATATCTAAAAAATAGAATGGATGGTTGACAGTGCCATTTTCGTGCTTAGCTTTATTTTGCCGCACCACGAGGATGTTATGCGACGTACAGAGACTCGACGCCAGCGATACGAGAAGAAGCTAAAGACGGCCAAGAAAATGCCAGTCTCAGTCTGTATGGTTAATTTTGGAATTGATTCTAATGTAGCTTTTATGGTTCGAACCGCCGTTTGTTATGGCGCCGAATCAGTTATGATTATTGGAAACATTCCCGATAGGCCAAATCTTCATTCTCTCTCCGGCTCTACATCAGATTTGATTCCAATTATTGGCTTCTCAAATCCTCATGAATTCCTAGAGCACTGTAGGAAGATGGATTATAATGTTGTTTCTGCCGAACTTTGCGAAGGTTCAACGGACCTAAATTATTTTGACTTTGATTTCTCCAAAAAGACGGTTCTAGTTTTGGGGAGCGAAACGACGGGAGTTCCCGGCGATATCATTCTAAATTCAAGTCCGGTATATATTCAGATGAATGGGCCGGGGTTTTGCTTAAATACATCGGTTACCGGCTCCATCATTCTTAACGAATATCATAGGCAATATTCTCTGAAGGTTAATGCGCAAAATGCAGCATAAAGAAAGGGACTGTTTTGTTTGACCACCTCATAATAAATGGTAATTATTCATTTCCAGATATAGAGGATTTTTGATGGAAAAGGCGATAGTAGTATATCTGGATAATTCAGATAAGATGGAAGCAGAGTTAGGTTGGCTTTACAAAACATGGATGTTATACTCTCTTGATGAAGAGTACGATCTTATCGTCTATCATCATCCAGATGCGGGCAACAGGCTTTTTAGATTTCCAGGTGTCATAGGTATTCCAATGCCTCCGGTAAGGATGGCGAAGGAATATGGCTTTCTAAACTCTCATTATTTTTGTACTTCTGAATGGTCACAGCCGCTCAGAAAGTATAAGTATCTCATGAAGACTGATTGCGATGTATTCCTAACAGAGAGAATGAGGGGCTTTACTCCTCATAAGTTTCTAGTTGGTCAAGGAGGCTTTTACAACCCATCCTTGCAATCTAATAGAGACTTTGTGAAATCTGTGGCCTTAGAGCTTGGTCTGAATTACAATGGTATGCCACTCATAGGCTCTTCTTTCTATGGAAGAATGGAAGATGTTCTCTGCATAGTCTCAAAGCAAGCCGCTATTACAGAAATCATATTAAATGATATTCTAAAGGATGATAAGCATCCATCAGGATTCAAGAGGGGAATTAGCTCTATGTTGGCTGGAGAGCTTTCCGTAAATCACATCTTTAGTCATCAGCACGTAAATCTTTACATTTTGGATAGCAAGTGTTGGAAGCATCAGAAGATCGGCGGAGATACGCTGCATATTCATGCTTGGCATACCAATGAAAGATGGTCAAAGCATCAATTTTTCGCAGGAGAATATTCTAACTGGAAGGTTCCTGTCGGTAGCGCATTTTTAAATGCTGCCAATTACTGCCAATGGATTTCGACTACACCTATTCCGGAAATTCTCAACTACAGAGATCTTTATCGTGAGGGTAACCTAAAGATAGATTACGATCCATTTAACAAAAGAGATAAGTATGAAACATGCACCTTTACAAACGATAGCGGAGTCGTTGTAAAACTTCCAGACCATAAATATTCAGATGTTTTTAGGACTAGAGATGAACATGAGGTTCTGTTCCGAAGAATTGCAAATTTCTTAATACGAGAGGGCTATATCAAAGAGAACATCATAGATCTCGGCGCTTGGATAGGGGACAATTCCATACCATGGTCAAAAAATATAAAAGGTATGGTCTACTCTATCGATCCATCTCCAGGCAACTGTGAGTTTATTGGAGAGCTGGTAAAGATAAACAGAATAGATAATTTAAAGATTATTCAATCTGCCATATCAGACCAGAATAAGGTAATTTCCACCAAGATGGTCTTCGGTGAAAACCTATATCACTGTACTTTCAAAGATGGTGACGACGGGGAGTTTAAGATGAATTCCTACTCCCTAGATCATCTTCACGAAACTGGACAGATAGATAGGATTGACTTTATTCATCTGGATGTTGAGGGGATGGAGCACAATGTTGTCATTGGGGCCGAAGGGATAATTCAAAAGTTCTCTCCTATAATAACATTCGAACAGCACCTCACAACAGATGATTATATGGCACTTTCAAATCATCTGATGGATAGAGGTTATAGTATCTACTTGATTAATGAAGTTCTTCCAGGCTGCAACCCTGATTGTAAGAACTTTTTTGCAGTTAAGGAAGATATATATGGAACGCTAATCTCCAGGCTGATGACGGAGATTGGTTCCGAGAATCCTCTTATTCCTTACTTTAAGGGTGTCCCCTTCCAACTATAAGATGGAGTTTTCATGCCTTGGCGTTATGGGATTGTAAAATATAGGCATCAAAAAGATAATGAATTTCGATTTTATGGAATTGGAGAGCTTTATTTTGAGGAAGACCCTCTAAAACCTTTTGCTTGCTCCGGAGAGCCAGTTGAAGCTTATGCGGAAACTGAAGATGGCGAAGGCGACGAATCCGCAAAAGAAGAGATTCAAAAATGCTTACAGGCAATGCTAAAAGATTGCTCTAGGTATCCGATTTTTGATGTTGATGGGCCTTATGCCGAATCTCCGTGGAATAGATAGTTATAGAAGATAAAAAGTTATAGGAACATATTTATTCTGCGGCATTCTGATTATGTTGACACCGGCAGATAGCCAGAGGTTAGCATGATAAAGAAAATCAAAGAAGTTCTTATAGATAAGAAATATGAATGGTCGAAGAGCAGATCTTCTAAATGGCCAGAGGTAAGAAAATCCCATCTTCAGAAGAATCCGACATGCTCGGTTTGCGGCTCAAAAGAAGCTGTGGAAGTTCATCATATAAAACCGTTTCATATCGCACCAGAATTAGAGTTAGACGAATCAAACTTAATATCTCTCTGTGAATCAAAAAAATATGGCGTAAATTGTCATCTTTTCTTTGGGCACCTCGGAAACTATAAGGCAGAAAATCTAAACGTAGTTGAAGACGTCTCTCTTTGGCAGGAGAGATTCGCTTCAAGAAAAGAACAGCTAAAGAAATAAATTGCGACAATCTGAAGATAATTATTGAAGTACCATAATAATGGAGGACGATATGTTTGTAAAAAATGCTAATGAAAAAGAACTAGCCGAAGTCGTAGCTTCTTCGAAAGAACCAGCCCTAATTGACTTTTCAGCCGAAGCATGGTGCGCACCTTGTCGTGCTATAGCTCCAACCCTAGAAAAGGTTGCTGAGGAAAGAGTTGGTAGCCTATCTGTACTAAAGATAGATATTGATAATAACCCATCAGTAGCACAAACATTCAGAGTTTCTGGCGTACCAACGCTAGTTCTTATGGCAAATGGTCGAGAAGTTTCCAGGAAAACTGGAGCCCTCAGTAAGGCTTCTCTCGACTCGTGGATTGACTCTGAACTTGGCGGCAGGAAAGAAGCATGAATTCAGAGCAGTTTGTCTTTTGGCTTAATGGATGGTTTGAGATTGCGCAACATTCAAACCAGCCATTAACCTTAAATGAAATGCAGGTTCGTGAAATAAGAAACCATCTTAAATTGGTTATGTCCAAAAAAACCGAAGAACTCTCTCCAGCCCAAGAATCATTGAGAGATGTTCTGAAGCATATTCCGGACCCCGCTATTTGGCCTGACATTCCAAGCACACCTCTGATAGGACGAGAAACTATCGTTACCTGCTAAAATAAAACAAGTTGAACTTGAAAGGTTCTCGATGGTGCTTATATTGTGCCATCGAGAATTTTTTTGGAGAATCTTTGGAACAGAAAGCCTTTATAACGAAGAGGAAGATGCTTATAATCTTTCTTCTCTCCTTAACATCGAACTTCTTAGGAAGTTGGTTTGGCTATGCCCTCAATCATGACCAGATTGTAACGCAGGCAGTTATTGGATTTTTCTTGCCTCAGATAAATTTTCTTTCGGCTTACTGGTTCATTGAAGCAAAAACAATTCTGGATCGGTTCAAAATAACTCTAATATCGTCATTCGCCTTATCCTTAGGCGGAACCCTGATGTTGCTTTCTCAGCGTTATTTTTCAGGAGCCACCAATGGACCATGATTTTATCCTAATTGATTTTATGGGGAACAGGGTCCTGCCTGGAGATACCGTTGCAATATCCAGAAAGTCTGGATCAGCAGCCATATTGCAGGCGGGGCTTATAACAGAAATAGTTCCCTTAACAAAAAGCATTAGAGTTCACTACAAATATATTCAATATTACAGCCTATCAGATCGCGTTCTTGATAAGCATAGCTTTTTTGTCTTATATCCATCAAATTCGGGTAAGCCATCGGATCAGCTTCTCAAGATAGACGGCGTTGAGTTCGCAATAAATCAGAAGAGATTTGCGCAACTTCTTATGAATAAGAGTGACTTTCTCAAAGGGAGAGGGAAGTCTAAGGAGCTTGAAGAAGAACGAGATTCAGAAGATTAATAAGAAACAAAAGAAGAATTTATAATATTGAAGGAGCCGGGATGAAGAACAATACTCTTGAGGAAGTCGCTCGTTATCAACTTGGCAGTGAGGTCAATACGGCAGGAAGAATCGTCTCTTTTCGCCGGATGGGTAATGTAAGTTTCGCTCATATTCAAGACTCAACCTGCAAAATTCAGCTTTGTTTTCGCCGTGATGATATGGGCGGCTCAGAGCAATATAAGGCTGTAGTATCGCAAATAATCATCGGATGTCATGTTCGAGTGAGCGGCGTCATGTGGGACACCTCAACCGGAGAGCGTTCTATTCTCGTTCATCAAGCTGAAGTTCTTAATCGCCCAATGCGAGGTATTCCAAGTACCTTTTATGGCGTAGCAGATGATGAGCTAAGGCTTCGCAAGCGTTATCTTGAAACCTCAATTGATGTTGAGGCAGCTTCAATCTTTCGACTTCGCTCAAAGGTCATAACAACCATCAGACAGATTCTTGACGAAGAGAAGTTTTTAGAAGTAGAAACTCCCATGCTCACCTCCCAAGCATCCGGAGCTATTGCCAGGCCGTTCATCACTCATCATAATGCATTAGATAAGCAGCTTTATCTTCGCATCGCACCAGAAACGCACCTAAAAATGATGATGGTGGGAGGCTTTGACAGAATTTTTGAGCTTAACAAGTCCTTTAGAAATGAGGGTTTAGATCGCTCCCACCTCCAAGAGTTTGATTCAGTAGAATGGTATTTGGCTTATGCAGATTACCAAGACAACAAAAAGCTTTTTGACTATTTTATCGGCACACTTCTTATTCGTCTAGGCTTTCAAAGAGAATCTGTTAAGTGGGGAGAGCATGACCTAGACTTTACTGAAATTCCAACCGTAAAGTATCGAGACTTGTTTTCTAACGCTAGGCTTCCATCTCCAGATTCAATGTCCGCCTCTGATGCAGATGAAACATTTAAGAAGAAAATTCGACCCACCCTAATTCAGCCAATTTATGTGGAAGATTACCCAGCACATATGTCTCCAATGGCTGCAAGAAAGCCGGACGATCCAACCACAGTAGAGCAATGGCAGCTTATTGTTGGAGGGTGGGAAATTGCTAAGTGCTATACTGAGCTTGTCGATCCAGTTCTTCAAAGAACTTTGCTGGAAGAACAGGCCGCTCAGAAGGCAGGAGGTAATGACGAAGCTATGATGTTAGATGAAACCTTCTTAGAAGCTCTAGAATTCGGATGCCCCCCATGCAGCGGAACAGGTCTAGGGGTGGAAAGATTGATTTGCATCCTTGCAAATAAAAGCAGCCTTCGTGAAATAACTTTCTTTCCCATGATGGGGTAAAATATAATGATGGAGGCGCCTTGAAAGTAACCTGCATTTCCGACACTCACAATTATCATGATAAGATAAAAATTGAAGAAACGGACATCCTCATTCATTCCGGTGACGCAACGGGAAGGGGTTCGCTATCCGAGATAAAGTCTTTCTTCAGTTGGTTTGAAAGACAGCCATCGAAATGGAAAATTTATGTCGCAGGAAACCACGACTTCCTACCTCAGGAAGATCCATCTTTATTCAGAATGCTTTTGGCGGAGCATCCTCAAGTAATTTATCTTGAAAATTCGGAAGTTATGGTAGAAGGAATTCGGATTTACGGCTCTCCAATCACCCCACGATTTTATGACTGGGCTTTTAATGCCGATAGCCCGTCGCTCAAGGAGACTTGGCAAGCTATTCCAAGTGGAATTGATATATTGATTACGCATGGACCGCCATTTGAAATCTTAGATGAAACAGATGAAGGGGTCAATGCTGGATGCAAAATACTGTTACATGAAATTCAAACTAGAATTAAGCCAAAGTACCATTTGATGGGGCATATCCATGAGGGATACGGATCGAAAGTAATTGGCGGAGTTACCTTCATTAACGCCTCATCTTGCAATAGAAAGTATCAGCCAGTAAATCCTCCAATTATTTTTGAAATTTAATAAGTAAGTTCCGCTCTATATCAATGATTTCGCCAGGGTACTATAAAGGTGCGATAGCTCTCATTGGAAGAGGGCCGGATGAAAAACCTCGTTTGCTTTAAAAGAGAATACAATGAAAATAAAGGCTAACTTGACTGAGGCTTCACTTTCCGCCAGTGATTTAATTTATAAAATCAGGGAGAAGAGAAGGCAGGTAAAAAATATTTTCAGTCCAAATCTGACGGATGGTACATCACCCAAGGATGTTTTTAATAACAACGAAAGAACAAGCATTATTTATAGCGCACCAAATCATCTTCAGAATCTTTTAAAGTCGGATCACTCCATTATCTCCAGTCTGTTTGGAGAGACTCCGGAGAATATGACTGTTTTTAGATTTGAGGGCGGTGCTTTTTATGCCCTCGACTCCAAGTTGATTGCAAAAAATAATCAGTCTTTTTCTTATCAAAACTTTAGAGTAGATCACGGCAGGATGGTTCTAAACTCTCCTGATGTAGGCTTTATCCCAGGAACAGATATCCTGATTTCAAGAAGAGACTACGGATATATCTGCAAGAAGAAAGACTTTGATTCGGTAAGAAACTTCGTAGAGAGTATAAGGCTTACTCCTGATTCTTATAACAAAGAGTCTCTCGACAAGGTTTTCTGGACTAAAAAGAACGTTTCTCTAAGAAAGGACGTTGAGTTCTTCTCCGTCTCCAATCATTGGTTTGAGCAAAGAAGTCTTCCTTATGCTAGGTCTTATCTTCTTTACGGACCCCCTGGCAACGGAAAAACTTCAGCAATAAGAGCGATATCAAAGTATTTTTATTCATCACCAAGTCAGTTTTCTTTTACCGGAAAATATGACGATCCAGATTATGCATTTCAATCTTGGATTGTTGGTGACGATTTGTCTCATGAGGCGGACTTTCTCTATGAGGAGTTGGCCCATCCTCCGAGAAAAAAATCTCTTGACTGGCCATCCAATGATGAGTCGGATAATCCAAAAATAAGAGTTCTACTGCTAGAAGATATAGATCGGTTCTTTTCAAAAGAAGAGGGTTTTAAAACTCCAGTTTCTTTCTCTACAGTTCTCAATGCGCTGGATGGGGTCTTTCAGAGGAAGAACTCTATCTTGATCGCTACTGCAAATAATCCAGAGAAGATTGATTCACAAGTATTGTTTCGGCCAGGCAGATTTGATCTAAGGGTTCCTTTTGAATCCCCAACCGAAGATGAAATGTTTGCCTTCCTAAAGCATCTGACATCTCACGACAAGATTGGCGAATCAGTTCTAGAGGAAGCTTCAAAGATTGCATCAGGTCATTCCTTTGCTTTCGCAAAAGGTATATATCTTTCTGCCGCCAATAAAGCTTTTTCCAGATCCTCTCATTTTGTTGAGGATTTCGACTTCTCATCATCCCTCCAAGAGTTCGTTGGAAACCTTGGAACTTCAATAAAGTCAAATAGAGTTCGTGCCGGGTTTTGATATGAAGTCTAAAAAAGAATCTTTAATGTGCAGGTTTATCGATCAGGACTTAAATCCAGTAAGCATAAAGACTGGATGGGACATGTTTTCCGTAAATATCGGTAGGGCAGGAAAGTTTTATAAAGGGAAGTCTTACGCTCTATCTGGATTGAGGCGATGGATCTCTATATTAAGAACTACAAAAAATAAAAATTTTAAAATCCGAATTGTTAACGGATCTAAAGTCTCGGAGATGAGCAGGGAGGATATGATTTCCTGGATTTTTAAGCTAAAGATTGAGATATTTAGGGCTTCAGAACAGGAGGATGTTCTTTTTTATTTGGATAGGATTTCAAAGTCCTAGCTTTTCACAGAATATTCTATAATCTTTCCACTTCCTAACTCAAGAACCTTCTCTCCATTCTGAAATACTATCGCCGTATCCTCATCGATTCCATATCCAACGCAGTCGCTGAATCTATCAATCGCATCCTTTAGCCTTTGAATCCTTCCTCGTTGTGAGAAATGCTGATCGATGATAGTTTTTGGGATCAAATCCGCTCCCTTAAAATACATAGTCTTATCTTCTTCGGAAGAATAATAAATCATATGCTCCCCTAGAATTGATGCTCCTGCCGAAGTACCTCCTATTTTTAGACCGACTTTATTCTCTCTTTTAATATCGTCAATTAAGTCTAACTTATTTAGTTCGTCGAGCAATCTTTTTTGATCTCCGCCCACAAAGAATAGGGCGGCGGATCTTTCTATCGCATCTATAAATTTTTCTCTCGACTTTTCTTTAATGAGAAATATTTTTGTTGCGCCAAAATGTTCAAATATATTTTTATAAATATCTCCCGCTTCTTTTTTTTCTGAAGCCCAAGGTACAATAGTTATGTTGATTCCCTTTCCGCCGGATAGCTCGAAAAATTTTTTTAAAATCTTACCATGAAAAGTTTTATCTTCTGCGCCACCAATAGCCATAATCATACCAGGATGAATTCTATGCTCTACTCCTTCTAATTCAGACAAGGCTTCATCTCCTGAAATATTTTTTAATGCTAATTTTAATATCCTTAATCTTTTATTCATAATTTATAAAACAAATATTACCTAAAAATAAAAATATCGGAGAGTTTATGAACATCAGAGGAAAAATAGTCGCATCTTCAAAGAGCAAGATTGAAGAAGAGGAAGACGATACTGAAGATTTAAGTGGTGCAATTATAACTCCATCAAAATTGGACCCAAGAGTTATCGGATTATTTGGTGAGGTTGAGGTTGGAAAGGTAGCTCAAATAATAGGAATGCTGCTTGAGTTAGCGGAAGATTCCGAGCTGGAAGTTCCAGAGAATCCAGATGATGAAAAATCACCGATGAAAACTATAAAGCAGCCAATAGAATTTATCTTAAATACTCCCGGCGGATCAGCAGATGACATGTTCGCACTTTATGATATAATGCGAATTGTTAAGGATAAGTGTGATATTGAGACATTTGGAATTGGCAAAGTAATGTCTGCCGGAGTTTTGCTGCTAGCATCTGGTACTAAAGGAAAGCGGAAGATTGGTAAGAATTGCAGAGTAATGCTTCACTCTGTCATTGGGGGATCCTCAGGCCCAATCTTTAACTTGGAAAATGAGATAGGTGAAATGAAATTTATGCAAGCCTCCTACATTCAGGCTCTTTCTGATGAGACAAATATGTCTTACAAGCAGCTAAAGAGAATGATTGACAGAAAGGTTAACGTTTATCTGTCGGCAAAAGAAGCCGTAGAACTTGGTATTGCGGATATCATAGTTTAATTTCACCTCTCCGTTACCAATAAGACTGCTAATAAAAAAGTATGCAGCATGAGTAAATCATCAAGTCTTATTGGTAACACACCAATGATAAATATAGATCCTTATATTTGGGCCAAAGCTGAGTTTTTGAACCCAGGTGGCTCAATTAAGGATAGACCTATAAACTTCATTTTGCAAAAAATGATTTCCGAAAGTCAGGTAAAAGAGGGCGATACAATTATAGAGGCGACCTCTGGAAATACGGGGATATCACTTTCGATGCTTTGCGCTGAGAATGGGCTAAACTGCAAGATAGTTATGCCCAGAAATATGAGCGTTGAAAGAAAAAGAATAATATGCGGATACGGAGCGCAGCTTATAGAGGTAGATGATGGAAACTTTGATGCTGCCATTGCTCTGAGAGACCAATACTGTTGTGAGAGAGGATGGAAGACAACGAATCAATTTCACTCTCAGTTGAACATACAGAGCCACCAAATCACTGGCGCCGAGATAGTAAAGAATTGCCAAGATCTTTCCATTCAGCCAATTGCTTTTATCGCCGGAACGGGAACTGGCGGAACTCTCATGGGGGCGAGTTCAACAATCAAGGAGAGTTTTCCTAACTGCAAAATAGTTGCGGTGGAGCCTTCAGAGTCTCCAGTTATGTCAGGTGGCTCACCCGGTATACATGGAATTCAAGGCATTGGTGATGGAAGTAAATTTCTGGTTGATCTAGAAAAATTAGATAAAATCGTTCTTGTTTCGACGGAAGAATCCATCCAAATGTCCTTATGGCTGGCAAGAAATAGAGGAACTTTCGTTGGATTTTCTGCTGCTGCAAATTTTATCGCATCAAGAAAGATGAGGGACGAATTAAATCCAAAGGAAGGGGAAGCTATAATTACAATTTTATGTGATCGTGGTGAGAGATATACCTCCATCTTAAATCTAATCAGCTAATATAATTTTAATTTTTATGACCACCACTGATAAAAAAATAAAAATACTTTCAAGAGCTATTAGCAAGGTTCGGGCCGGAATCCTCGATCAGCAACTTTTAAAAGTCTCATCTCAGAGTGATATCGATGAACTCTTTCTTCAGGTGGGAGATTTATCAGATTTGACTCCAGAAGAGCTATCTCTTGAGATAAAATCTTTAAATAAAACTTTGATAAATCTCGGATATAAAGAAGTAAGCGAAGATTCATCCTGGGAAGCTAGAAACAATATCGCTTTAAAAGATGCTTTGCAAAAATCTGGAGAATCTTCGGGAAGAAAGTCTTATTCTCAAGTAAAGAAAATACTTTCAGATTTGCTCAACAAAAACTTGTATTCCACAGAAGTCGGCTTGAAAGGGAAGGTCATAAATATTCCGTTGGGCAGAGTTTTATTTTTTAGAGCCGACCCTAGCCCAAGATCTCAAAAAATAGGGGAGTTGCTACCATCTCAAGACTTTATTTATCTTGGAGATTCTGAGGAATATCAAGGTTATAATTACATTAAGATATCTGCCGATAATAAGGTTGGATGGATTATATCTAATTATGCCGAATATTATAATAGAGATGGCTCAGTTCTTTTTTCTGGAAAACCACCAGAGAAGAAATTGCTTCAGCCATCACGCAAAGACCTCGGAAGGGAAGAGCGAAAAGTCCCATCAGAATCTTCCGGACTCATAATGCCTATATCCGGAACAAAGGTAAGATCGTCGTATGGTATGAGGGACGATCCGATGAATCGAGGTCATCAAAGAATGCATTCTGGCGTAGATCTTTCCGCTAAGACAGGAACCCCAGTCTTGGCACCTGAATCCGGAACTATAACTAGAATTGCTCCAGATAATGGTAGCGCCGGAAATATGATGGTTTTGTCCGGTTCCCAAGGAAGAGTATGGACTTTCATGCACCTATCTTCTTTTAACGCCGCAAAGGATGAACCTGTTTCACAAGGACAAACCATCGCTTATAGCGGAGCGACTGGCGGAGTAACGGGACCACATCTTCATCTTGAATTAAGAATAAATGGGTCTAAGGTCGATCCTATGACTGTGCTTTCAGGTGCTCCCACAGAGCAGGTTCCTGAGCAAAAAATATCAAATCGTCAAAAGCCAGATGAAAAACAGGATTGGTTAAAATCAGTTTTCGATATCTCTACCACTGTATCTAGCAAATATGGAATTCCAAAAAGCATTATCTTATCCCAGGGTTCTCTAGAATCTGGTTATGGAAAAAGTGATCTTGGGGCTTTTAATTTCTTTGGAATGAAAGGTTCTGGTAGCGCAGGAAGTATATCTGCCAATACATCGGAAGAATATCGCCCAGGTGCCATCACTCAAGAAAATGCAGGCTTCCAGGCTTTCAAAAGCATAGAGGACTCTTTTAATTCCTATGGAGCGATGATAAATAACAATCCAAGATATTCTCTTGCCACGGAAAGATATTCTGATCAGCCGGGAAAATTTATAATATATATCTGGGGAAAAGGATATGCGACAGATTCCAATTACCCTCGCAAGATTTCGCAAACATCAAAGGTTGTGTCAGAAAAACTTTCGGATTCAAGTCTTGCATTCTCTTTTTCTCCTGAGGAGGAGGCCATAATTTCCGAGCTAGCCTCCCTAAGTGGAGATGCTAGGTCGAAGAGAACAGACGAAATACTTGGGTATGGCTCAAGATATTCTTGATTCCGATCTTCTGAGAAAAATAAAAAAAATAGTTGCCAAACCCTCCGCAGCGCATTAAGCTATATCTAGCTGAGGAGGCTCTTGATGAAGTCCGAGACAAAACAATTTTTGGCATATATTAACTCTATAGATTTGGCAGAAAGCTCAAACTATGCCAACAGAGTTAATACCTCAGATGTTGCAGATTGGCTGATGAATCTTGATGATATCAAGTTTTCAAAACTTATTTCCGATTCTTTTTGGAATAAATATCCATCTTTTGTCTATTCCAAGAGAAACAAATCAAATCTTAATCGTTTCGGAATTGAGATATCTCAAGCCTTTCGGCAGCTAATGATGTTTAATGATGGTGAGAAAAATAAAATTATCACCAAAAAATCTGAAGGATTTATAGCATCTTGCTGTATGACTTATTCTCACGGAAAGATGAAGTCCGACATTGCAAAAAGAGCAATTAGCATGAAGGATGTAAGGACTCGAAAGAGAGCTGCCGCAGTTCTTCCTGTTGCACAATTGGGGAAAGCCCTTCTAAATGAATCCAATCCCAGCATCCTAAAGATCATGTTTAATAGGGTTGGGATTCAGAATATCGATTTTGAGACGTCTATTCAGCTTATTAATAAGCTTGGTGGAGGTAGCTATTCTTATTATAAGAGACATTTGGTTTCATCTCTAATTTCAAACTTTAAAAGAGATAAAATCATGGAGTTTATAATGAATAATTCTTCATGTGAAAATAAGGTATCTTATCATCCAAATGCTATCCTAGAGTCAGTTCTGCAAAATGCATCAGGTTCAGATCTTCTCTTTCTGATGGACTTGATTTCTGGCTCTACCAGTCTTCCGAAAACAGTTGCGAAAAAGAGAATTTTGGGGTCTAACTAATGTCTACTAAAATCTGGATTGTTTCCGAATATGGTTGGGAATTCGATGATTCAAAGTATTATAAGCCTGAATATTACGGCTCCACTCCGCAATTGGCTTTTACAATTCCTGAATTAGCCCAAAAAATTTGCAACGAGAAAAACGTACAGTTTGTAAGAAACAATAGGGGGTTTTCAGGTTATATCGAGCCAGATGATGTTGCTTACAATTTAGAATGCGAAATTGATTTTTTTTGCGAACACTACGGCTTAGATCCTATGGACCTATCCTTCAAAAAAGACATAAACGAAGTCTCGGATGCCGAGATTCTACGAATCATTGCAGAGATCGGAATTTCCTTTTACGAAGTAGTTTCTGTGGAGCTTCTTGCTTGAAACCATTTATTCATGCTTCTAATTCCGCAAGAAAGTTTGGGGGCGTTCCTGAGGATTACATCTCAATTCATAACTTTCTCGACATTTCAAAGATGGCTCATGCAGATCTTAGACATAGAGCCATCCTACATAACTCTCTCGGTCCTTATATTGCAGAGAGAGTTTTTGGAATTGATGAGGTAAAGCTGAAGAAGTTTTCTGAAAAATTCTCATGGTCTGATGAGGAGGTTTCTGCAATCAAGGATTTGATTCAAAGCTCTCATTCTGATGAGGCAACATCAATCAGAAACTCGGATGGCTCAAAGGTATTCGTCAGAGATATTGCAGAGCATCATATCATAGAGGATATGGGTAAGATTCCCTCTGTATCGGATTATCTTAGCGGTATGCCACTCTATGAATGGCTTGGACACAAAAAGAAGATAATCACAAAAATAGTCGGAAGGCTTTCTGATTATAAAGAGGTTGTCTGATGGTTTTAAAAACAGACTGTAGTGTGTTTCAAGATGGAAAAAGAAAGTTTCTAACTCCATCTAGCAGGAAGAATCCTAAATTCAAGGCTGGCACTCCATTCTTAATTGTTTCGGATCCTGCTAATCAGGACTTCTCAGTTTTTCAAACTTCTGGTTTTGCAAACAGATTTCATGTTAAAAAATCAGATTTTTTAGATATTTTTGGAATTTCATACGATGACTTTCGCGAAGATAAGGTAAAAAAGATGAAGGACTTCGTTCTCGCGATATCATCCGTTGTTTCTGGTGGCAAGAAAAAGGAATAGTGCTTTGATCAGCAAGAAGAGAAAGAATAATAATCTTTACAAAGTAAAAGATTCGGATGGCACATGGGTAACTCTATCTATAAAAAGTAATGGTCCACTGGTGAAAAAAACAATTACCGGAGGAAAGATTTACCCATCGATAGCGTCTTTTCAGAGAAGGTTGAGACAATTTATAAGGTTTAGTGAACGCTCTGGCATCGGAATAAAATATGGAAGCCTAGTTCTTTCGCCATCACAATTTATAGAAGTTACCTTAAATTGGAAGGTCATTCCATTTTCCCAGGGTCATGAAATAGATATGACTTTTCTTATGGATAGTTACAAGAATGAAACAGTATAATTTGGATTCAATTTACAAAAACCTCACATCCTCAAGAGATGAGATGGTCTTGGTTTGCAAGGAAATTCTCTCTGGGGAGATAAATGAGGATGTTGAGTCGGTCATTGTCTCATATTCAAGAGATAATGAGGGATTTTCACCATCTCAAAATGCAAAAGAGATATTGGATATAGCGTCAAAACTCATGGAGATGATCGCCATGATTGATGATGCAAGAGTTAGAAATCCGTATATCGAGGGCTAAATGGAAAGACCTTGCTGGGATAATATATGGATGGCTTTTGCAGACTTAATTTCTCAAAGATCAATCAATCCTTCATTTAAAGTTGGCGCAGTAGTTGTTACGTCAGACAACACTCAGGTTCTCTCCATAGGATACAACGGAGATTATCGAGGGGGTCCAAATAAGATTGACTCTGAGGAGCCAGGACTTTCAGGTTTGATACACGCCGAAGTCAATGCTTTGATAAAAATGGATTATAATAATCCAAAAGATAAGATGCTATATGTAAACCTTTCTCCATGCTTGGATTGCGCAAAGCTCATCTTAAACTCGGGAATAAAAGAAGTTATTTATAAAGATGAGTATAGGAATCTAGATGGCTTGAATCTTCTTAAGTCAAATGGGCTTATAGTAAGAAAATATAATAACTTTTAATTTTTTAGATTTTTGTAGTAATATAAAAACACATGTTATAGAGGCGTGACCGAGAGGCCGATGGTGCATGATTGGAAATCATGTGTACGGAAACGTACCGCAGGTTCGAATCCTGCCGCCTCTGTCCTTCTTACCTTGAGGTTTTGATGATTAAAGAGGGTCAGAAAGTTAGAGTTTTTGGTGTTCTAAATAATTCTTGGGTTTTGGGTGAAATCTTAAATATTGAGATAGGGTACATAACCGTTCTAATTAAAGATTGGAATGGAATTAAAAACGGCTCTCTCTTCAAAGTTACCCCCTCCCAAGTGGAAGAGATTTTCGGAAGAGTTGAGTAAAAATTCCAAATATTAGATAATAAGCCACCATCTTGGTGGCTTTTCTTTTGGGGAGATTCTAATGCTAGATAGAAACTTTATAACCAACAATAAGGAAGATTTTATTGCAAAGCTTAAGATGAAAACTTCCGATGAAGAGCTCTTGAAGAAAGCGCAATCTTTAATTTCTACCATAGCAGAGAGGAAGATCCAGACATCACTAGTTGATCAGCTAAAATCCGAATTTAATAAAAAGACTGAAAGTTTCAGAATTAGAATTAAAAGCCTTAGCGAAGATGACGTTTCGAAGGTAAAATCAGAGCTATCTATATTCAAGCAGGAGATTGAGAAAGAATCCTTAAGGCTTGAGTCTCTTCAATACAAAGAAGACTCTCTCCTAATGGAAATTCCGAACATTCCATCTGACTCTTCTCCAGTTGGAGCTTCGGATAAAGACAATCCAATCGTATTTCAGCATCTTGAAAATCTCGCTATTAAAAAAGATCTTACTCACGATCAGATAGGAAGTAAGCTTGGAATTTTGTCCGGAGAGGATGGAGCAAAGCTATCCGGTTCAAGATTCACCGTTCTTTATGGGGCAGCAGCAAGGCTAGAAAGATCTTTAATCAATTTCTTTTTAAACCTTCATACCTCCTCTGGTTATGAGGAGGTTATGACCCCTTACATCGTAACTAGAGAAGTTATGACTGGAACGGGACAGTTACCAAAGTTTGAAGAAGATCTTTTTGCAATAAAAGGAAAACTTTCAAATCAGGATGCCTTTCTAATTCCTACTGCTGAAGTTCCCGTTACGAATATTTATAGAGATATGATATTAAACGAATCCGCCTTACCCATAAAACACTGTTGTTTCTCTCCTTGCTTTAGATCTGAGGCTGGTTCGGCAGGAAGGGATACAAAAGGTCTTATTAGATTGCATCAATTTCATAAAGTTGAGCTAGTAATCATTTCGCGAGAAGAGGATTCACCTCATCTTTTGGATACCATCACCAGTGATGCAAAAAGGTGTCTAGAAGCCCTCGGCCTCCCCTACCGTGTAGTTGAACGATGTTCTGCTGACCTGGGCTTCGGAGGCCATAAGGGATACGATTTAGAGGTATGGATGGCAGGTCAGGGGGAGTACAGAGAGATTAGCTCTTGCACAAGTTTCTCTGACTTTCAGGCCCGACGAGCAAAAATTAGATATAAAAATAAGGACGGCAAAAATGTATTTGCCCATACCCTCAATGCCTCCGGATTAGCTATAGGAAGAACGATGGCAGCTATCCTTGAGTTTTATCAGGATGGTGACAATGTAAATATTCCAGACGCCCTGATTCCTTACTTCGGAAGCCAAAAGTTAGTATGAAAAAGAGAAGGACAAAGCCGATGATAGCCAGGTTCGTCTTGGAGCAACTGCTTCTGGATGAGTCGCTATCGGTCAGCGTAAAGGAAAAAGATCTGAAGTATCTTTCCTCGCTAAGCCCTCATCAAATCATGTCTCTTGGCTTTACCTATATAGAGTCGTTAGATCTCTATAGAGTCATCTCTATAGAGAAATCTCATAGAGGTCACATCAACTCACTTGAGAAATGATTCGATATAATTGAGCGGGACGAAATGACCTATCCCATAAATTGGAACGTGCATAACAATCCCTCGCTCAGTACCTTCCGCAGAAATTGGGATGGCGGAAACTGCTATAACAACGCCTATTAGCTCTCCATTTGACTTAAAAACTCCAGAGCCGGTTTGTCCAGGAACTACACCGGCAGTAAATCCGCTGGCTACTAAACCACAATCCTTTCTTATAGTCTCTTCTTTTGAAAGAAATCCTCTTGAAAAGTATATCCCCAGACCAATGGGGTTTCCAGCCGTCATCAACTCTTCAGCTATTTCTGGTTTTTTCTTACCAATAACTGCAGGCTTTTTTCCAATCTCAGAATCTGAATCAACTTCGAAGAGTGCTAACTCACTGCATGTATCCCATTTCTTGAGGGTAGCTTTCAGTCTTTTGTTATCAATTCTAACAAAGGTATCTTCTTGTTTTAAATCAAATCCATACGAGCGGCTGTTATTTTCATGGATGATTGTTAATATTTTTTTCTTATTACCTTCGCTGCTTATTATAGTACCAGTCCAAACGCTATTATGCCCTTCCATTTGAACGGTATTTTCAATTATGTTTTCCTCTGGTTTTTGTTGCTCCTCCTGTTGCGTTAATGGCAAAAAAATACCCAAAGAGCCAAGGAGAATTAAAATGTTTTTTTTATTCAAGTAAAACCCCTAAAGTTATGTAAAAGAAATAGCAGAAAGATTTTTTAAAAAAACGCTTGCCGTATTCGGTTGCGGTGATTAGAATAGGGCACAACCTTTTTGATGGGTTCGAAAAAATGACAAGGTTTGGCTACGCTTGTATCAACCTTTCCCTCGCCGCAATTCATGGAAAATCTGCCCCGACAACAAACCGTTCCATGATCAAGAAGACCTTTGAACAAAAGGGTATTTCTTACGCTTCAAAGCTTTCTCTGGAGAATTCAAAAGATCTCTTCACCATTCTAAAGTGGAATGTTGAGAATGAAATTTTTTTCTTTCGCCTGACATCAAATCTCTTTCCTTGGGCCTCAGAATATCAGATTAGTTCGATGCCCGATTACGAGGAGATTCGCTCAGTTCTTTCTGAGTGCGGAAATTACGCAAGAGAAAATGGGATTCGAATTACTTCTCATCCCGGACCATTTAACAAACTTTGTTCGCCAAATGAGTCGGTAGTCCTCAATACAATCAAAGATCTGGAGATGCACGGCGAGATCTTCGATATGATCGGACTGCCTCAGAATCATTGGTCCAAGATTAATATTCATGTTGGCGCTGCTTACGATTCGAAAGTTGACGCTGCTGCAACATTTCGTCGGAACTTTGCCAGACTCTCCCCTTCAGTTTCCGGCAGACTGACTTTGGAGAATGATGATAAGGGAAGTCTATTCTCTACCAAAGATTTGTATGAGATGATTTACTCAGAAGTCGGCATTCCAATTGTTCACGATCAGCATCATCACGGTTTTTGTGATGGTGGATTGACTCAATACGAAGCTATGAAACTTGCCTTTTCAACTTGGCCCAAAGGAATTACTCCAGTTATGCATTACTCCGAATCAAAGTCTGATGAAGCGAAGGACAATAAGATTAAGCCACAAGCTCATTCTGATTATGTTGTCAATAAAATCGAAACTCATGAGTTTGATGTTGATGTTATGATTGAGGCGAAAGCAAAGGACTTGGCCCTTCTAAATTACCTCAGCATTTATAAACTACCTTCTACTAATCTTTAAGTTTTTTGTTAAGCCAAAAGGCTTATGGAGAGTTTGATGGGAAAAAAGACTGATGATTTTTTCGATGAAGAAGAGGATTCGTTTGAAGACGACTGCGATCAGGAGTTTGAAGACCAAGATTCGTTAGAGGAGGAGAAAGTCAATGAAGTATTTGAATCTCTGATCGATGAGTTTTCCGACGATCAGTTGGAGATTCTGTACGATCTTCTCTCGGATCATTTGGACAAATAATAATTTTCTTGACTTTTCCGGACTCGTGATTACCTTTGGTCAGAGGATATTATGCCTGAGGCTCCAGAAGTAGCCAGGATTGTAGACCAGCTAGAAGATAATATCAAGAACTTTGTCATCTCAGATATGAAGATTATCAGCGGAAGATATCTGAAGCATGGAGAGCCTGAAGGTTATTCAGCCTTTAAGAATATGAGCGAGAAGCTAAAAATTTCCAGAGTTTCGTGCAAAGGAAAATTTATCTGGTTTTCCTTTGTAAGTCTGGATGGCACAAACTCTAATTGGTCAATCTGGAACACTCTCGGAATGACAGGTTCTTGGTCCGCAAGAAAAATGGCGCATTCCAGAGTTATGTTTTGCCTGACCACCGAATCCGGCCTAAGTTCAGAAGTCTACTTCAACGACATCAGAAACTTTGGAACTTTGAAATTCTCAAGTAATTCACAGGACCTGAAGGAAAAACTAAACAATCTCGGCCTTGACATCCTAAAAGATACTATAAGTCAGAAGTCATTTCATGACCTCTTAGTCAAGGGCGGAGGAAAAACACTTCCGGAATTCCTTATGAGCCAAGAAAACTTGTGTGGTGTAGGAAACTATATAAAGTCAGAGGCTCTTTATTTAAGCGGAATTTCTCCAAACAGACTTTGCAATTCACTCTCTCAAATTGAGAGTGAAAAGCTGCTCAACTCTGTAATTAAAATTGCAAAAGAAAGTTATAAATCTGGCGGCTCCACAATCAAGACTTATCAAGACTTCTATGGTAACTCTGGAGAATTTTCTTCAAATTTTCTCGTCTATGGAAATGCTCTTGATCCTCTCGGAAATAAGGTCGAGAGAATGACAACGAAAGACAAGAGAACAACCTTTTGGGTTCCCTCTCTTCAACGATAACCTCCAACCAAGGCAATTAGAATGCTTTAGCTAAAGATAAAAGATAAGAGTCAAGAATTAAACTTACAAATATTGTATCTTAAATTTTAATTGTTTCTCTGAGGTGTTTAATGGAAAATGAAATGGTTGGTAATGTCGGAAGTTATGGTTACGATGAGTTCTTCTGCTTTCATATCTCTGATTTTCGGCAGGGTGACTCAATCATCTATCTAAACGAGCAGCGGCAGAAAGAGCGAGCTGTAGTGATGCGAACCTCTCATCGTGATCTTATGATTCGCTTTCAGCGTGCCGGTGGGGAGTCGGGATTCTGCCACATCAACGATATTGTGTATCTTACCGATGGTAAGAAGGGCTGGCTGTCCTGATTTCTGACTGAAATGCATATTTGAAAAATAACCTTCCTGATTTATCTTTACTTCAGGAAGGCTCATAAAAAAGAAAGAGAAAAAAAAGAGGAGAAGTTTTTCTCCAAAAGCCCCTACAGTCTTGAGGGCTCCTTCCATGATATATTTTATATTTGCTAATTCCAGAAATCCTCTGGCAAAAAACAAAGAGATTAAAATTAATGGTAGGAGACTTTTCTTCAGTTGACTCAAAAATTCTCCATCAGAGTGTCCGATGCATTTCGATGGTAGATTTATACTGTGACCGAATTTTTTTCACAATAACTTTTGACAAAGGAGAGCAAAATGAATGACCAAAACCATAATTCCACAGCTTCCACCGCACCTGTTCGTGTTTCTCGTGACTTCTCAACCTTCCGTGTTGCATTGAGCCGAAACGAGACTCGAAAGCAGAAGCTCTCAAACAGCGTTTCAATTACAGTTCCCGGTGATCGAAGTTCTTTGACAGTGAATATGACCATTCGTGAGGCGCGGGCCCTACAGAATTTTCTCAATCAGCACTTGAAGGACTGAGGTTTTTTCCGCCCCTCGCATTTTTTTGCGAGGGGCTTTGTTTTTTTTATCGCAATGCAGTATTTTAATTCTTACAGGTAATACTATATATAATGCTATAACTATATCCTAATCTTTTCTTACAGGATATATTATACTACAGCCTGATAGATTGAGAAGGTGATTATGAACTTGATTGATCTGATCAATAAACATAAGGTGACTCGTATTATAGGTGTTTCTCAGGCAGAGGAGCAGGGCAAACCAAATCAGGTAAGGTTATCCTGGGGAGATAAGTCGTCTCTAGATCTTGACAACCCAATTATCCTGATGACCTCATCTGTAGGAGATTCTAAAAAGAAGAAGGCCAAATCTGTATCGGCTTCCTCTTTGAGTGACCATGTTTTTTATTTCTCAAAAGCAACAGGTGTCACTCCTTCTGAGTTCTTGTCTCACCAAAATCCTTACAGCTTTATTCCCTCCATCAGAAATTTTGGTCTTTCGCCTCTTGTCTCTGATGAGGATTCTATAACTTTTTTGCAGAAATATTGTAAACTTCTGGTTCTCGGGGAATCCTTCAAGCACAATGATTCTGTGGAATACACTCTAGTTAATAAATCTTAAATTTTTTTTGCTAATATTTTGGCAAAAAATGCATACTGAAACCATGGTGGTGCAGCATGTTCCGTGCAAACTTAGGTGGCACGAAAGGAGAAGAAGATGTCTATTATTCCAAAAATTATTCCAAAAATTAGGGGCAATCAGTTATTTTATGAGTTTGAACCATCAAAAGAGGAGTGGTTAAATCCATTCGATCGGCTTTTTGATGAGATGGTTTCCGCTTCAAACCCTGAACTCTCAAAGGTTCTTGGTGACTCTGTTTTTGAGAAGAATGCCTATCCCAAAGTCAATATCATCGACTTTGATAATCTCATAGAGATTCAGGCTAGCGCACCTGGAATGGGTGATGAAGATGTCAATATCGAGGTCTTAAATAGAACCCTAACGATATATGGAAATAACCAGCAAAATAAAAACTTAGAAGCAAAGATGGGCTCCAGATTTCTAAAGAGAGAGATCAAGACTTCATCGTTTAAGAGAAGCTTTAGTCTTTCGGAGAATCTCGATACTTCTGCCGTTGAAGCAAGAATGTCGAACGGAATGCTTTATATTCGAATTCCTAAGCTCAGACCAACTCAGAGTAAGGAATTAAAAGTAAAAGTTCCAATCAGCAAGGGGTGATAAGTTGGGCAAGAAAGAAATTGATCAGTTACTAACAATGGCTGCAAACACCTTTCTTCTTGGGGAGGGACCGACAGTAGCAATCATCTCCGCTTTCTTGCCCAGCCTCAGCAAGGAAGAGAATCTAAAAAGACACGCTCTTCTCAAAGAAAAAATCTCTAAATATGATGGTCTGTATCTCTTCGACCTTCTTGGCTCTTGGGATTATTCTGGAGAAAAAGACTTTCTTGAGAAGAGCGTCGTCGCCTCTGGACTTAGTTCAATTCAAATCCTTAAGCTCGTCAGGGAATTCGATCAAAAGGCTTTCATTCTTAAAGATTGGGATGGTCGAGTTTCCTTAATGTTTGAGAATTTTAAGGATCACAAGAAGCAAAAGGTTAATTTGCAACCAAAGGAACTCTTAAACCTAAAGGTTGTAAAAGATCCTTTTGAGTCGCAATCGAGGGTTGTGTCCTTTAGATATCCTGGACTTTAAGAAAATAGGTTGAAGAAATCTGGTGCTCCTTGAGCCTGATTCCTTACGTTCTCCATGGTTATTAACTCTTGATATTTTGCACCAGTATCGGCGGCCACAACATCCTTCAGATCTTCGAAAGCAAGAGATCTGTTGGACGAAATAATTCTTCCGCCCGCATAAATACCGAGGGAGAGTAGAACGTCTACGATTATGCCAAGCCCAGTAAGGTCTATGACAAATGTAATTATATCCTCTATGACAAGAATGAGGGAAGTAATACTCATAACCCATCCCTCATCAAATGCCTGAGAGAGATTTATAATCTTTACTATATCCGAAACCTTATTTAGGTCACCCTTGTTTTCGGAATATAATTTTTCTAAGTAAGAAATATCTGCGAGAGAAGTGGCATCTCCATATTGATTATATTTTGCAAACTCTGAAAACCAGATATTTAGGGAAGTATATCCGTGATTAAATAAATCCCAAACATCCCAAATTATAGCCACAAAAGGAAGTATTCTCAATACGCCTTTTCCTAAGGTCTTCAGAAGGCTCCACGCACCGGAAAGCATGGTTCCACCCACATTGGAAAGAACAGATACTGCTCCCTTAAGAGCATCGCCCGACAAATTCTTAATCTTTCCAAAATCAAAAAATTGAGCTTCCTTTTCTATTTTTTGATATTCCTTGACTTTGTAGTTTAAAATTTTGATATTTTTTTCGATAAAAGAATTATCAAAAGAAGCTCTTTTACTGATTAATCCGCCGTCGTATAATTTAAAAGCTCCCGATCTGCGCAGATCGGCGCAAATAGCATCGACAGCGGCGTGATTCGCCAACTTCTTAAACCTTGCCTTAAAGATAGATTCTAATATCAGCTCGCTCTCTTTTGAGCTACATACATTCAAACTTGATGTTACAGGGTTTAGTTTGGCAGCACCCTCCAAATCACTTAGAGGCGCCGTAAGTGCCCTACCCTCCTCGGGAGAGCTAACTCCTGAACCTTTCAAGATACCCATAATTCTTTCAAGCTCTTTTATTTCTTCGTCGCTTGCTGCCTGGATTTCGGATATTCTTTCCAACTCGCTATCGCTGACTTTGAATTCCGCTCCTGGAGGAGGAGGAAATTCTCTGCCTAACTCTTTCATTATCTCTTCTAGGAGAATTTTTTGTCCTTCATAATTTTCGTTCATCCCTGCATTATTCACGTCTTGTGCAATTTTCTTTAGCAAAGATGTTCTTAAGTGTCTCATCTTTTCTCCATCAAAAATAACTCTTTAATTAATAGAAAATATAGAGAGGGGCAAATGAAGATCGTAGAATCGGAACTTTCCAAAAAAATCATTTCCAAGTTTATTCCAGAGCCAATTTTGAGCACAAATCCTGTTGTGGCAGGAGGCTTCGCTCTCAGTCTTTATCTGACCGTTCTAGCCGCAAACGATCCACTTGTCAGTAGCGTCCTTTTTGCTGGGATTAATAACCCATCTCAACAAACGCAGTTGCTTTGCAAATTTTCTGATATTGATATTTGGTATCTTGATGGTAGCGACTGTCTAAAATCTGAAGAATTTCTAAATGTATTCTTCAGCGATCCCAAGACTAATTCTGACGATTCTACCAAAACATTGGTCACTCTTAATAATTCTAATTCCAAAACATTCTCTATTCAGCCGGGCTCTAAGGCTGGAATTAGATGTAGAATGGAGAAGTCATCTGTTTGGGCGAATACTTTTAGGTTTATGGATTCAAATCCAAAAAATTATTCTCATCCAGTTCAATTCATCCGAAAGCATCAGAAGGATGTTGAATCCCTCATTAAGAGCTTTGACTTGAAGATTTCTTCAGTCGCTTGGATGGACGGCTCTTTCTATATTGCCGATGGCTTTGAGGAGAGCTTGAAGAATAAGGTCTTGGAACTGAATGATGGGCAGCTAAAAAGGCTAAAGAAGCAAAGGTTTGGAACTAAAATTTTTCAGAGTCTCAGAACCTTTAAGTATCTCTCCAGATTTAATTTCGAGTTCTCAAAAGAACTCTTTGGGCTAATGGTAGAGAATATGACTCTCGCCTCAGATTATCTTCTGAAGCTGGAGGAAGCCAAAGCTTCTGATCCTAAAACATCTCCAGGAATCCTTCCGTCCCGTTTTTCCGGATCGATTCCTGTCACATCTTCAAACGGAAACTACGTTGAGAGTATAGTTAATACGGCGACCATGGAGGGGATGTGCAGAAGCCTTTGTTCTCACTTCGAGAGTCTTTCGAAGATGAGTCACTGGGATGATTCCATAGCCTTATTCTTTGCAAACTCCAAGGCTGTAAATATTAGAACAATTCTTGATAAGAATCTTAATTCAAAGGCAGAAACACCAGATTATGTAATCCCTTTCTGAGAGGAATAGATGGAAAAAATTATTAAAAAAAGTTTAGATTGTTTTGACTTTGTAGATCTGATAGAGGAGGACGTAAACCTCTGGATAACAGATCCTCCTTACCCATTTGACAATACAAATGGCAAGAATAGGTTCAAATATGTTGATGGCGTAGATGGAATGTACAAGCGCCTAACCTATTCTGAACTAACTGATTTTTATAAAAAAATGTATGATAAATCCGCTCAGGGTGCTGGGGCTTATGTCTTTTGCAACAGAGACGGACTCTTCTTTACAAAGGAGGGGCTTGAAAAGTCCGGTTGGACATTTAGAAATATTTTAGTTTGGGATAAAAAGAATATTGGGATGGGATACCACTGGAGAAATCAGGTGGAATATATAGTTTATGCCTCAAAGGGAAAACCATCAAAGTTTGTTGTGAGCAAGGGTAATCTATTCTCTTACCGAAAACCAACTAGTAGCCAACTTTCTGCAAAACCACCGGAGATTTGGGAGGACATTCTTCTTCAAGCTTCCGGTGAAAACTTTGTTGTTGCCGATCCTTTCGCAGGGACAGATCCACTGTCTCAAGCTCTGGTGAAGAATCCATCTTTGTATCAAAAAATAAATAAGTCTTACAGTAACATATTTATTGAAAACACGGAGAAGGAAGAAGATGTTTAAAGAAGTTAAGTTTGGTGCAGAGGCCAGATCTGAAATTCAGGTTGGTGTAAATATTTTGGCGAATGCTGTAAAGGCAACCTTGGGACCACGAGGTCGTCATGCCGCAATAGAGCGTGATTTTGGACCGCCTCTAATTACAAAGGATGGCGTTACTGTCGCAAAGTCAATTAATCTTAAGGAGCCGGTAAGAGATATGGGAGCACAGTTGATAAAGACTGTTGCTTCCGCAACCAATAGTGCCGCTGGAGATGGAACCACTACAGCTACAGTTCTAGCCCAATCAATCTTCAATGAAGGGATAAAGATGATTGCAGCCGGACATAATCCAGTACTGCTAAAGCGAGGTATGGATATAGGTCTCAGCCGAGTTATCTCCTTTCTTGACCAATTAGCCAGACCTATAAACGACGAAGAGTCTCTAAAAAGCGTTGCAACGATATCGACAAATAACGACCAGGAGTTAGGCTCTCTCGTCGGAGAGGTTGTTTCAACAGTTGGAGAGGATGGCGTTATCTCCGTTGAGGATTCTACAGGAGGCTTGACTCAGGTAACCTATACCGAAGGAATTCAATTGGCGAGAGGGTTCATCTCTCCAGCTTTCGTTCTCAATCTTGAAAAGATGAATTGTGAGTTGGAAAACCCACTTGTTATTCTTTATGATGACAAGATATCATCTTCTCAAGATTTTCTATCAATCATTCAGAAGATTCATGGCGCCGGAAGACCATTCCTCATAGTGGCAAGGGATGTCGAAGGTGAGGCTCTTGCCACGCTAGTTCTGAATAGACAGAAAGCCGGACTTATCTGCTGCGCTATTAAGGCCCCAGGCTTTGGTGATACCAGGAGAGACATGCTTGAAGATTTGGCAGTTCTTCTTGGTGGCAGGGTTTTCGACAATCAAGGAGGGCAGGCACTAAAGAATGTTGAGCTTGAAGACCTTGGTAGGGCTCGTAGGGTTGTCGTCACTAGGAATGGCACAACCATTATCGATGGCGCTGGAAGTCGCCAGTCGATTCAAGCCAGGGTATCTGCTCTAAAAGAACAACTAAACTCAAGAGAGCTTTTTGATGTTCAGGCTTCTTCTGTTAAAGAGCGCATTTCGAAGCTATCTGGTGGAGCTGCAATCTTTAGGGTTGGTGGTGCAACAGAAAGTGAGATGAGGGAGCGTAAGGATAGAGTTGAGGACGCCCTAAACGCCGTCCGTGCAGCAATTGAAATGGGCATAGTCCCTGGTGGTGGTTCTGCACTAATTCAGGCTTCGGACGCTCTCAGTGCATTTATCTCATCTGGAGAGGTTAATAAACTTCTGCCTGAAGAGCTTGCTGGGCTCAAGATTTTGAGGGACGCCTTGAAGGAACCATTCAAGCAGATTATGAGCAATGCCGGATTTGAGCATTTTGAAGCTCAGCAGAAGATTAGAGAGTCCGGAGGCTTTTGCGGTTTTGACGCCCTACAAGGGGAGTTTGTTCAGGACATGATGGAGCGTGGAATCATCGATCCGGTTAAGGTAGTTAAAATGGGGGTACAGCACGCCGTATCTGCCGTTGGCACTCTTTTAACTACTGAGGTCTGCGTCTTTCAGGATTTAACTGAAGTCGAACAAATAAAAAAATAAAAAACTCTTGACCTAAGGCCCCCGAGCGGTTACCTTGTTCTTGGTGCAAAACGAAGCGCCGGACAAGTAATCGACGGGGGTTTTCCTTATGACTAAAGAGCAAGTTTTTAATGAGCTAATCATTTTCGCTATAAACACTCATATGTCAGGAAGGAGTTATTCAAACTCGACTCCAGACCCGACTGTCTTGGAATTCTGTAAGCTGCCACTAAAAGACCTTGCACCATTTTGGACTAAGTGTTCAGATCAAACCAAGCTCTTCATCATGAAGGGCCATGAGCAAGAACTCTTGAATTGGATTAATTCTAATGATTGATCTTGAAAAAGTTCTGGTGACGGAAGCTTCACTAGGTCTTTCGAATGAGTGGAACTCTCTTATTAGTCAGGCCATGGGAAGGATTTTTGAGCTATCAAATGCAGAAAATGAAACCTTCAAATCCTCTTTTGGCGGGAAGTCCATAGAGGAGGTAAGGCTGAACATTCATCGTTCCGGAATCATTGAGAATTACCTTTCTAAGAGTTTTTTTGCAAATTTCTCAAAGCCATACTTTGAGTTTTGTTATGAAAACTCCCTTATGAAGGATCATGTCTCCTCGGCTTGGGATCTACACTACAGCGAATCGTTCGCTCAAGCAAAAAGGATTCTCGCCGATCCCGCCCGACATAGTAGTGGTCGATGGTCAAGATGGGGTCGTTTGGATAAGCAAGAGTACAATGCCCTGATCTGCTCAACACGAGAAGATTCTGGAATTGTGTGGTCCAATGTTTTCAATGACAGGTTTAAGAATCGTAAGGTGGAGTACATCGGGGAGATCGAAACCTTTATAATTCGAATTAGCGCAAAGAATGCGACAAACCATGTTGTTGAGTTAGTTGAGGATACTGAGTTTAGTAAGAACTGCTCTGCGGCAATTCGTTCCGCAATTTACAAGTCGCTGATTCAATCAAAGTCTCTTACAAAGAAGGTCGCAAGAAGGATTCGATCCGATCAAAGCGAAGGAACTTCGCTTGAATCAATCTCCATGATGGTTGAACTTTACAAGGAGAGCCCTATCTTTCCGGAGCTTTTGTCCCAAGTTGTTGATACGAACTACGCTACAGTCGCTCGATATCTTGCGGAGCGTCTTGATACAAAGCACCTCACATTTATGGCTGGAACGAGACATACTTTTGCTAGAGAGACTGTTGCGAAAAGAATGATGGATAACTCAGGAAGGTGAATGATGTCTGATGAAATTGTCTATTTTTCGGCTCCGATCCACAAGAATCATCTTGGATTTCAACCGTCCGAATCTCTTCAATCCTCCCTCGTCTTCTCTATGGATGGAGCAATTCATGGCATTAAAAAGTCTTTGATTTTGAGCCAGCTTCAAAACGAAGATGTTAAGATGGTAAAGATTGGCTATAAGAAGGCTCCAAAAAAGCTAGAGCTTAAGACGGAGGAAGACTTTCTTTTGGTTTGCGCTTATATCGCACAAGAAGATGATTCAGAATAAATAAGCAGAAAAAATACTAATAAAGCCCCACAAAGTTGGGGCTTTATTTTTTTTATGATTATAAAGAAAGCAGCATTAGAGGCATCTGAAGTAACCGATTCATCTTCCGGTTTGCCTATTCACGTCTCCACTTCATCGAGAAAATATTTCAGAGATAATGTAAGTTTAGGTGGAGAGTCTTTTAAAAAAGTTAGAAATAATGAGCTTAACAAAATTATAGCAGAATCTTTCTCTAAATCAACCGTTGTAAAGAAATTAAAGTCAAAGAGTAAGACCGATCCAACCAAGACAATTTGGGGTGAGATAAGAAAAGCTTCGGATATAGGCGCCTATTATCTGTCTTATTATGGCGAAGATAGCTATATCATTAAAGTAATCAGCATAGTAACTTCTTTTAAGGAAGGTCCTCAAAAAAGATTAACCACTACATATATAGATACTGGTTACACTTATTATGGACGAACAGTTCGAACTACAATATCTGCCAGAAAAGGTATGGTTAAAGCCTATCCTTTCAAATATATCGATCAGTATACGATGCTCTCTCAGGCCACACCAGAACAAGTTTCCGCCTTTATGGGAGGCTTATTTATGGGTAATGCAGACAAAATAAAGACATACTTTACATCTCGTCAGGATAAAAATTTAGTCGAAGTAAGAGGCGTTGGTCTTTCAAATTTACACTTCGTTTCTGTTATAAAAGATTCCACTGTCGATATTATATCAGTTCAAGATACCTGGCTCAGCCCCAAGACCGAGCGTGGAAGCAGAAAGATGACCCCCAATGTAACAAGAGAAACATTCAAAGGAGAAAGAGTAAAATGAAAAATACTTTAAAAGATGGCCTTGAAAAGCTAGCTTCAGATCTTTATTCAATTGGAGAGGTGAACTTCACAAAAGACGTTTATAGAATCATCTCCACGCTACCAGTTGAGAAAGAAGAATCTAAAGTTAAGAAAGTCTCTTCTGTAAAAGATATAGAAGAGATGAAAAAAGATCTTTCCAAAATATTCTCCAGATGAAAAAAATAGGGACCGGATTAAATAGTCTTCTAAGGCCAGATGTTCCAAATCAGACGCCTTTGTCGGACTCTGACCTTAAAGACTCAATTACTTTCTTTGGAGCAATTGAAAATCCGGACTATGGCAATTCTAACTCCCAGCCAGGAATAAATGGAAACTACGATACAAAAAAAGAAGTTGGATTCAGTCATAACGATTCAGATTCTTTAGACTGGAGAACCTTCGATCTAAGCCTGAAAAGAAATGGACTTCCCATGCTTGGTCAAATCTCAGAGATCCATTATGAATGGAATCGAGCAGCACTAGCAGGAAGAGTTATTGGTTATGATTCTGGGAAAAAATCTTTCGATAGGTGGTTTAAAAATAATGGATTTTCTGCGTCGTCTCAAGAAGATGTAATTAAAGCGACGAGAAGATTGCAGGCATTATAACTTATAAATCGTATTTTTTTTCGATTAATAATTATTCTCATTACTTAAAAATCCACAGGTATAATGTAAACCGGTTTTGGTTATTTTTTATCGGTTTCCTTAAAATCCGGGGAGGATTTATGAGTGGTGTGAACTTTGTAGATGTAATATATGATGCCTCATATGGAGATTGTGGGAAAGGTAAGGTTTCAAGCTATCTTTCAGAGATTGGTGACTATAATTTTGTTGCCAGATGGGGTGGCGGACAAAATGCCGGACACACCGTATATGTTGCCGGTGAGAAATACAAAACACACATTGTTCCAGCAGGGGTTTTTCATGGAGTCACCTCTCTGGTCGGCCCAGGCTGCGTTTTAAACCTAGACCTCCTAACCCAGGAGCTTGAGTATCTAAAGTCAAATGGTTTTGATGACTCCTTGGTTAAGATATATGGTTCAACCCATATTGTGACTAGGGCACATATGGAGTATGATAAAAATAATTTAGCAAAGAGGTTGGGAACAACATCAAAGGGTATTGCGCCAGCTTACTCTGATAAGTACGCCAGGAACGGAATTCAATTTAAGGACATAGTTGAGCAAGAGCCATCATGGGCAAGATATCTCTTTGATGGAAAGCTTCACGGAAATATACTTTGTGAGGGCGCTCAAGGTTTTTATCTTGATATTAACTGGGGGGTTTATCCATATGTGACATCCTCAGAAACTCTGCCTTATGCTTCTTGTAGCTTGGGCTTTTCACCTAAAAAGATTAGAAATATTTTTGCAGCATCAAAAATATACGATACCAGATCTGGAGAAGATCCCTTGTTTCCAGAGACATTGTTTGAGAATCCTGAGTTAAATCAAATATGTGTCGCAGGAAACGAATTTGGAACAACTACAGGAAGAAGAAGGAAAGTAAACTATCTTGATCTAGATAGAATGATTTTTGCACTAAACACAGCGGGAGGAAATCATCTAATTATTTCCAAGTGTGATGTACTAGAAGAAGTTAAAGTTTTTAAACTATTTTATCATCAAGAACTACTCTCTTTTGATTCTATCGGTGAGATGAAAAAATTTATCGAGGATAGGGTTTCCTCCTATTGCCCTGAAGTAGAAAAAATTTACTTCTCATCTAAAATGAATTTGGTAGAGGGTCTGGCTCTCTGAGGTTTTTATGAAAGATAAGGTCTTGATATATCACAAGGGCTGTCCCGACGGATACGGTTCCAGATGGGTCTTTGAAAAGAAATATGGGGATGAAATGGAGTATATCCCGATGTCTCACGGCGAAGAACCACCGGATCTTACCGACAAAGAGGTTTGGATTGCAGACTTTTCCTTTAAAAGAGATAAACTTTTAGAAATAAAGGCTGTAGCAAAAAATGTCGTACTAATCGATCATCATCTTTCTGCCGAAAGAGAGCTTAAAGATTTAGATTTTTGCCATATAGATATGTCACATTGTGGCGCTGTACTTTCCTGGTATTACTGCAATGGTATCAATTCTACAGTACCCCTACTCCTGCAATATATCGAGGACCAGGATCTCTGGAAATGGCAGATGCCGTTCGCAAAAGAGATTGTTGCCGTAATAGATAGCTACGATTACTCCCTAAGGCACTGGGATGAAATTCAGAAGAGGCTTGAAGATTCACTTGGTTTCTCCGGACTCTTGAACGAGGGCTCTGCTCTTTTGAGATATCGTGATAAAAAGATAACTGAAATTATGCACAAAAAGCACAAGATAAAGCTTGGTGACATTGAACTTTGGTCGTGTAATTCTCCAATTTATCAGTCCCAAATTTGCGATAGGCTGATGGAGGAAAAGGAAGAATTTATATCGTCATGTTATTATTTTAATGGTAGAGAATTTATTTTTTCTCTCCGGTCTAAAAAGGAGGGCGGCCCCGACGTATCATTAATTGCAGCCTCCTACGGTGGAGGGGGCCATAAAAATGCCGCTGGCATGAAAATTGAAAACTTAGAACTGGTGAAGGAAGAAGCGCATGAATAGTGTGGCTTCCGAAACCGAAGAGCTGGCAATAAATAAGCTGGCAGAAAAGATACGTTCCCATCTAAATCATAACAAATACAAATATGCATTTGGAGTCCCCTTTGATGACGAAGAGCTTATTCTTTTTTCAAGATTGAGCTTTAAAGACCTAAAGGTTCGATTAAAAATTCCAATTCCCGATTATTTCAAAACTGAGTGCATAAAACACAACCTGGTGTTTGGAGAGAGGCCCTCAGTTTCAAATGAAATATTAAAAATTAATCTTAAAGAATTAGATGAGACAAAATCATTCATAATTAGATTTGGGCTATACGACAATTCCGTTAAGATGAGTGAGATCTATGATTCACTTGATAAAAAAGCCAAATTAGACTTAATTTTCATATCAGATAGTATTATAGCAAAAAAAGCTATAACGGACAAAGAGCCGGATATAAGAATGGCAGCTTTTCAAAAACTTGGTTTTATCTCTATGTTAGGTAAGATGCTTGAAGATCCTTCGGCAAAAATTAGAAAAAAAGCAGTAGAACTGATCCCAACGGGAGATCAAAGACTTGACGGTTTGATTCTAGAGAAATCAAAGTTTGTCTTTCAAGACGTTGTTAGAAAAATAGATAAGAAAAATTTACCAATGCTTTTAGCAAATAGAAATATAGATGATGCTGAAATAAAAAATGTTTTCAACCGAAGAATGGCTAATCTGGAGTAAAAAATGACTTTCAATGTAAAAGTATACAACAAAGAATCAAAGAGAACAGACTATCACTACAACCTAACGAAAGATGATATCTCATGGATTTCGGCAAACGAAAATCTCTCCGTAGAAATACTCTCCGAAGATTTTTTCAAGAATCGCAAAGAAGCTTCTGAATCAGAAGAGGAGTGAGCATCATGTTGACAGCCTTGTTTTTTCTGAATTCCTCTTCTTTTGCGGCAGAGGCGTATGATGACTTGAAACACTTGTCGCAATATCAATATCCAGAACAAACTCTAAATGTCAGAAACAAAACAATTACGTACAAGCCCTACATCAGGAATAATAAGAATGTTCCTGAAGACTATTTGAGAAACTCCATTCAAATATCTAGCGAAATGTCACTTGACTATATAAATAAAAACTTTAAAGAGAATTGTGACAAAAAAGATTACCTAGAAATTTATGAAGTTTCTTTTGAAGAGTTGAATATCCCAGGCTATATCGTGGATTTGGATCAGAAAGGATTTGGTTCTATCTGGGGTTATTTTGATCCAAGGTGGTCTAGAAATGGCTTCGACTCAATCTCAGTAACAAATCATACTTTTGAGACCACCCACATTATCTTTGCTCATGAAATCGCCCATTATTGGTATGATCGGCTTTGCGTAGGCTTCAACTGGAATTCAACATCCTCTGAGGATTTTGCAAAAAAGATTGAAGCTCTATATACCGAAAGATATCTCGCAACAAGGTGAAAGATGAATATTACAGAGTGTCTGGCTTTTGATGATGTGCTGATTAAACCTTGCTATACTCAAATTAGGTCAAGGACGGTTCCAACAACCGTATCTATGGTTGCAGGTCTTAAGCTTCGAATACCAATTATCTCATCTCCTATGGATACCGTAACAGAGTCTGCCATGGCAATAGCTATGGCAAAGTGTGGTGGAATAGGAATTATCCACAGGTTTATGGATGTCTCGTCGCAGATCTTGAACATAAAAGAGATTCTTAATGCGGAGTCGGAGACGAAAATAGAAATTCCAAAGATTCCGGCGGTCGGTGTTGGAAGAGAGGAGCTTGAAAGGTTTAAATCGCTCCTGCGAGAAGTTCCTTTGGACGCAGTTGCTATTGATGTTGCGAATGGCCACTCTTCTTATATGAAGGAGATGATCCAAGACATAAAGTCTATCTCGCCTAATATAAAGATCATTGCTGGTAATGTTGCCACCGGAGAGGGTTTTCTTTACTTAGCAGAATCAGGGGCAGATGCAGTAAGAGTTGGTATCGGAGGCGGATGTTTTACCCCAGGTTCTCAGGTGCTTACCGAGGGTAAGCTAAAGTCGATAGAAAACGTCTCCATCGGAGATGTTGTCATGACTCATACCGGCACATGGAAGAAGGTAATCAACACCCTCTCTTTCGAAAGAGACGAAGAGATAGTTTCAATAAATGGGATTCAATGCACTAAGAATCATGAATTCTATGTCGTTAAAACATCAGATCTGCATTTGGTTACAGCAGACAACATACGTCAGTATGCTTTCTGGGTTGAGGCAGACCATCTTGACGGAGAAAAGCATCTACTAACAGAAGTGGGAACCTTCGGATTGGTAGAAATAAAACACAAGAGCTATAGCCATTATAGCGGAAAGGTGTACGATCTAACTGTCGAAGAAGATCATTCGTATAGTGTCAGTGGAATCATAGTTCACAATAGTATCTGCAAGACAAGAATCCAGACCGCAATAGGAGCCCCCACCCTCCACTCCGTATTTGAAAGCAATGAGGTTCGTTCTGCAAATCCTAGATATGCTGATGTTGGCATCATCGCTGACGGAGGAATTCGATATCCCGCAGACTTTGTGAAATCTCTTGCCGCCGGGGCAGATGCCATTATATGTGGTAGAATTTTAGCTTCTTCTCTTGAAGCTCCGGGGGAAAAGATTTGGAGCGAAGAAACTCAGTCTTTCAAAAAGAAGTACCGAGGCATGGCATCCAGCGAATCCCAACAGGAAAAGCGTGGCGGATTAAAGCCATCAACTTGCGCTGAAGGTGTTTCGACTTATCTCCCCGTATCTGGAGAGGTTTCGGAGGTCATTTATGAATTTGCTGGAGGGCTTCGTTCCGGAATGACTTATGTAAACGCCTCTGACATCAAAGAGCTTCGCAATAATGCAAGGTTCATCAAAATAACGCAATCGGGACTTTCGGAGTCCCACGCCTTTGGAACAAAAGTATGAGCCATCTGGATGAGAAGATAGAGGACTTGCTCTCTGCAATTTCAAACTTGAAGAAGGCAAATTTGATTATGATTAAGGAACTTAATAGCTTATCAGATAAAGTCTTGGAGCTTAAATCTGAATTGGTTTCCGCCGGAACATCGGAGCAAAAGTCTGATTCTTCAGCCCCAAATCAGATTAAAAGAAATCCAGTGGTAAAGAGAGTGGATGATGAGTCCGGGGCATCTTCGGGGGCTTCTCCAGAAAGTAATCAGAAAAAATACGACATACACGTTGTCGGACTTGGCACATTAAAAGTGGATTTTTAGGAGTCATAATGTTTTTAGAAGAAAGGCTAGATAATTTGGATAGAAAAATCTCCTCTATTGAAGAGAAGATAGATTTTTTGTGTGAAAAGATTTCCTCCATGCAAAGTCTTCAACCCCAAGCTTTGGATGAAAATCAGTTGAAAAACAGCTTTGATAGTTTTAGAGACAATTGGAATTCTGGTTCTCCAGAGCTGGAAAGTCTCAAAGGAACACTTTCGACACTCAGGAGCGCTCTATCAAACCTTAATTCATCTTTAGTTGCTCAAGAGGATGATTCTCAAAAATAAAAAAAGAAACGCTTGACCTCTCCATGAGGGGTGGTTAAGCTATTGGTGCCACGAAGCAAACCGCTTGGGCGGCCACCCTGCCGATAAAAAAAGAACCAGAAAAGTGTTGACGGATGCGGCAGGGGTGGTTAAGTTCAAGGGGCGAGCCAAAAGGGCGTTCGCAGAACCTAAAACGTACTAGCTGAGAGGTAAAAAATGAACGCTGCACTAACCAAGCGAATTCTCCGTGAGATGCCAGTCAACAAGTCCATCATGCTCCGTGCTAAGCATGGCGTTGGAAAGTCCTCTGTAATTAAGCAGTCCGCTCAGGAGCAGGGTATCAGCTTCTTTGACGTTCGACTCTCTCAGTGCGAGGTTGGCGATATCAAGGGTCTTCCTCACCTTGATACGGAAAAGGGCCTGACCACCTTCCTCAAGACTTATTGGTGGCCACGGGATCCAAACAGCAAGGGAATCCTGTTTTTCGATGAGTTGAACCGGGCTAGCAAGGACGTCTTGCAAGCAGTATTCGAAATCTGTCTGGATCGCCGCCTTGATGGTGAGCATCTTCCTGACGGTTGGCGTGTGGTTGCGGCAATCAACGCTGATGACGATTACGATGTTGTGGAACTTGATCCCGCTCTTCTCGATCGTTGGTTCGTCATTGATTTCGATCCGACTCCGAAAGAGTGGATTGATTGGGCTCGTGGCAGCGGTGTTCATCCTGCGGTCGTCGAGTTCGTCAATCGCAACAACAATCTTCTGGATCCTCCGGTTGGCAACCTTGAGTCTGGTCGGGTCTATCCTTCTCGTCGTTCTTGGGTCGCCTTGAGCGATACGATTCTCGCCATGAATCTTGCTGACGATGCTGATGGACTTCTGACTCAAGTTACGAAGGGCTGGGTTGGTCGAGAGATTGCAGTTATGTTTCAGAAGTTCTTGACTAACGAGTTCTCTCAGCTTCGTCCTTCCGACATTCTCGATCGTTACGAAGAGATGCTTCCAAAGATTGAGTCTGCTTGCTCTGATATCGAGGTTATTTCTGCACTTGCAAACTCGATTGTTGACGAGGTTTCTAATCGCCGTTCGGACAAGATGAAGGACAAGCAGATCAATGCTCTGAAGTCTTTCTTTGCGATTGTTCCGAAGGATGTTGCTTCGAACATGTGGACCTCTCTGCTCAGCAATACCAAGACGAAGAAGATCGTCCTTCCATGGCAATCTGATCCGGATTTCTGCGAGGTTCTTCGCAAGGTCTATGGATTGAGCGAGAAGTAAGGATAATTCTTAGAGGGAGGTTTTGCCTCCCTCTCTACTTTTCGCAATAATTTTCTAAACTCAGAGGTACTTTATGTCTAGCTACGATCGTCAAGCCCGAGATTTGCTGGAAAGTTCGATCTCCACTCTCGTCCTTCTATACCCACTGTATGGAACGGTTTTCCTCTATCTCAATAAGATCGAGCGACAAGACCTCCCCACGATGGCTGTGGGAACTACACGTCGAGTGGACTTGGCACTCTATTACAATCCAGAGTTTGTCAAGAAGCTTTCTGGTACGGAACTTCGTGCAGTCCTAAAGCATGAGGCACTTCATATTCTTCTTCACCATCTTTCTCGAACCGAATACTTTAACTACAATCCTCGTGGTTACAATATTTCGGCAGACTTGGCTATCAACTGTCACATTGAAGGGCTTCCGGCAGGCGCTCTTTTCCCGAAGGCATTTGAGCTTGAAAACAACCAATCTGCCGAATGGTATTATGAAAAGCTGAAGAAGGAAGCAGATGAGAGCGGAGAGATCAATCTTGATGGTAAGGGAGAGCTAGTTGATGATCACTCCATGTGGGGTGATTGCGATGATGATATCATCAAGGAAAAGGTTCGTGGAATTGCCGAGAAGGCAATCAAAGAACAGGAGAAGAAAGGCTGGGGCGATATCTCTGGAGATTTGGCTCAAAAGATTATCGCTGCAAATAAGCCTGTTGTAAATTGGAAGAAGGAAGTCCGATACTTCATCAATCAGATTATTCTCATGGGACGAAGGGGCACCCGTATGCGACCAAATCGTCGCTACGGATATAACAATCCGGGATCGAAGCGGGATTATGTCTCTAGGATTCTGGTGGCGATTGATACATCAGGCTCCGTATCCGACAATGAATTGCAATACTTCCTGCAAGAAATCAACGGAATGATTAGTCATGTAAAGGTTGATCTCGTTCAATTTGATCATGGGCTACGTACAGAGCCAGAGCCTTTTGAGAAGAAGGTTAAGACACTAGAGGTGAAGGGTCGAGGAGGTACTGATTTTTCCGCACCAATCAAGCTTGCAGATGAGATGCATTACGACGGTGTTATCATCTTCACTGATTGTTGCGCTCCATTCCCGCCGAAGCCGAAGAGTCGTGTTCTTTGGGCCGTCTGCAAGGGGAATGAGAAGTATCTTGATTCCGCTCCATACGGAAAGAAGGTTGTGATCGAACAGAAGGTAAATTAAAAACAATACCTTCAAATAGCTGGGTGGGGCGCTCCTATCCAGCTATTTTTTTATCTAAAATTTTTGATAGCTTACTCCAATTTAGCCTCTTTTCTTCTTTTACTCGTCTTTAAGTTTCCGCAAATCAGTAACATTCACTTGAGGTAATTCAGATGAAGTATTTTTATACCAAGACCAACAGCCGATTGACAACCGTAGCCATAGCACTTCAGGCGGGCTCTGCATTGGAATTGAAGCATGGTTTTCCCCTGGGAACTGCACATTTCCTTGAGCACTTTATGTTTAAGGGTAGCTTGAGTCTTTCCCAGTTTGAAGTTTCGCGAGGTATTGCCTTTTTGGGTGGAGAGACAAACGCCTTCACCAGCCATGACAAAGTAGTCTATCACATCACAGTTCCCGTAGAGAATCTTGAGCCAGCTATAAAGATTTTTGCAGATATGATCAAGAACCCTCTTTTTCCGGAGGATGAGCTTGAAAAAGAACGACAGGTAATTCTGGAGGAGTATTACTCTTATCGTGACGATGTTTCTGATCTTATGAGGGACGCTCTCTTTTCCAATTTTTATACGAATTATTATAAGAACCCTATTATCGGAACGAAGGACTCAATAGAGTCAATTCAAATCTCAGATTTGAGAAGGTTTCATGATTCTTTCTATAAGCCAGAGAACATGGTAATCTCTTGCTCTTCTTCGCTAAAAAAGGATAATGTAACAAGCCTCCTAGAGCAATATTTTTATCCAAATGACGACTCGTTTACTAGAATTCTTGAGCAAGAGAAGTCAAACCTAAAGAAGGATAAGCAGATTCTTGTTGAGAGGAAAGAGCTTGAGCAATCACATGTATATGTCTCTTTTTCAACTATTTCTCTTTCATCTAAGAAGTCTCCAGTCTTGAGTGTGCTATCTTCAATTCTTGGGGGTGGTATGGATAGCAGGCTTTTTCAAGAGGTTCGTGAGAAAAACAACCTGGTCTACGGTATCAACACAGGAACAAATATCGACAAGAAAAACGGGATGTTCTCTGTCAGTTTTTCCACTCGACATCAAAATCTCGAAAGGGCCTTTGAGCTAATCTATTCTGAGTTGAATAAGATTTCTACAGAGATGGTCACAGAGGAAGAGCTGCAACGAGCAAAGAACAAGCTAAAGGCTTCCCTATATTCTTCATGGGAAGATCAGCAGCATCTTGCGTTCACCAAGGTCAGCAGATTCTTTATGACTGGAAAGCTACCAAACCTAAATAGAATTATTCGCAAGATTGATTCAGTAACCCTTGAAGACATCAAAGATGTCGCTCAGCAAACTTTCAGCGGAAAGAAAGTAATTATCATTGGAAAGAAGGAAGGTGAATGATGAAGCTTGTTGTAACTGGAAATCTCAGAAGTATTGCAAACTCTGCTTGGGTTTCAACTCTAGAGGAATCTAAGGCTTCTGCAAAATCTGACGAAGAGGTTATTCGTGTAACCAAGTTCTTGGTCGAAAATTATCACACCACACCTTTTGAGTGCGTTACTCTTTCCTTTATAAAAGAAAAGCAGGAAGAGGAAGATGACGGCTCATCTCTAGGTTGGGATATGGCCTCGTTTATCTACAGTGGATATTCGAGGTATGATGCGACTGATGAAAACTTTGAATTTCTCACGATAGATCTTTTTAATTTTATCAAGGTCTGCAAGAGGGATGAGCCACTATATAAAGAGAAGGATTACTGGAAGATCTTTCAGGCTCAAGAGCCCCTAATGGCGTCGGTGGTCGATGGCTTTGGTCCGCCACCTCAGCACAACCCTCCGGACGTCGATTTCGAGGCTGTTCTAGGCCCTCAGCATGGAATCGGGGTAGAGCTAATCGAAGTCCACAACCCCGGCCCCCAAGACCATTTACGGGCCACCTGGAGGGTGTGTTGCCCCCTATCCATCGCAGTCCAGATACTCCGTCATCGGACGGGTAGTTTCAACATGACCTCTGGACGCTATAGAACGCTGAATCAGGATATGGTTGCGGTCTACGATGATATCCTAACAGTAGCTGAAAAGCTGGATATTTCTGATGCCGTATCTCAAATTTTCAGTAAAGATAGGCAGGCATTTGAAGACTATCAGTGGCTAATGAGCATGGCAAAGACCGGTAAATCAAAGGATAGCATCTCAAACGAAGAGTATAAAAGATTTAGAGAGTTTGTCAGATACATTCTTCCTGAGGGCAGGATGACGGAGCTTTACATCACATTTTATCACGATGATTTTATCCACTATTCGGAACTTAGAGACTCATCTCATGCCCAAGTTGAACATGCTTATATTGCCAGGAAAATGGGCGAGACATTAAATAATTTTATCTCTAAATAAAAATATTTTGATTTTCAAATAAAAAATAGGTAATAAGAAAATATGACTTTAATTGAAGCTATCTTAGGTTACTGCGGAATCACAATTCTTATATCGGCAGCATCGATATTTGAAGATTTGAGAACTTCCATCAAAAACAAGAGTGAGTTCTTCGGTGAACTGATCTCATGCCCAATGTGTTTGGGCTTTTGGGTTGGAATGTTTTTTGGTTTCGTTGGCATGGAGTTTCCTCCAGTTGTACTAGGTGGAATAGTTAGTTTGATGAGCTGGATTCTCTACAATCTGGGTGACGCTTTAAATTCAGGTTCTGTTTATATGATGCACCTGATTTCCAAAGATCAAAGCACTCATATTGAATCGGATGACATTGCGACAGAAGAATGATAACTCTTTGAGTTTTTCGCCAAATTGAAAATGACGAACGGAGAAAAGATGAGTGCTAAAGTTAGAAATAGTAGAATCTCAATACCGGGAAAGATAGTCAATCTTTTGCTGTATGATGATGAATTTTTTAGAGAGGTTTCTTCGCTAAAGAAAGCCAATATAGTTGGCTCCTTTCCCAAATATGACCAGTGGTGTGATTCAGAAGGCACGTTTCATATGGAGTTTGCCCTAGCAGGATACTCACCATCAGATTTGGAAATATCCATTTCAGGTAACGAGTTCAATATAAGAACTTCAAAGCCAGAGTACGGAGAGGCAAAACCGCAGGAAGAAGACCCGAGTTTAGCCATAAAGGATCCTCAGCCAAAAATTCAGCATGGAGCTATACTTCGTGGGATAGCCAGAAGAAACTTTTCATGCAGTTTTTATATCAGTCAAGACTTCGACATATCGAGTCTAAAGGCAGTAATGGAAAACGGACTTTTGCATGTAATCGTACCTGCAATTGTTAAAATACAAACAAAAGTTGTTAAAATTAACAGTGGAGAATAATATGAGCGAAGCGTCACAGGTTCAGAATCTTGTTAGAATAATGATAGAATCAATTGTTGATGAGCCATCTGCGGTTGTTGTTGCAGAACTCCCATCTCAGAAAGGTACATTATTTGAGGTAAAGGTTGCCAAGGACGATGTTGGCAAGATCATTGGAAAGCAGGGTAGGATTGCAAATGCAATCAGAACCATAGCTAAGGCTTCCGGTGCAAAGCTTGGACAGCGAGTTATGGTCAACGTCCTAAATAACCCAGCTTGAGCTTAGGAGGTAAGGTGGAACGAAAAGCTGATATAAAGAAGAATATGTTCCAGAAAGCTTACCGTGGAGCTTACAGAAGGGCTTTAAAAAAACAATTGCCATTCGATCTATCTCTATCCGATCTATCGGAAGCTTATGATAGGCAGAATGGCAATTGTTTTTATTCTGGAATTCAGATGCACATAAAAAGAAGGAGTCAGAGCGAACTGCATGATCCTTACAAGATGACCTTAGATTGTGTTAATCCTGATAAAGGGTATGTAAAGGATAATATAGTCTGGTGCATCTACTGCGTGAATTCACTAAAACAAAAGATGGAAAAAAAAGAAATGATGCAAATTTGCATTAAAATGTTAGAGTATCAACTTTCGAAATAAGTTAAGAGCTTTTTATGGCCAAGAAAAAAGAAGAATCAACAAACAAGATTTGGGAAAAGATAAGAAAAATATACTACAGCTATGGCTTGGATGCCGACATAATGGAAGAAGACGAAAAAGAAAGAATGATTGATTATTTTGAAAAAAATCCATCCGAGCTTGATAAACTTTCTTCAAAATCAGCCCTCCCAAAACCAAGTTTTTCTGATGATGAACTAATATAGATAGACTAATATAATTGTATAGAGGAAGGCTTTAATGCTAAACAAAAGAGCTTTAGCTAGAAAAATATCTTATAAGACGCTCCTAACTCAAAAAGAATCCATACAAGTTGTGGATATTCTTTTTGATCTTATATTGGAAGAGCTAAAGCGAGATGGGGAAGTTTCCATTGTAAACTTTGGAAAGTTCTATTTGTACAAGCAAAAGCCCAGACCGGTAAGAAATCCAAAGACAAAGGAAGAGATGGTTCTTGAAGAATTTAAGACTCTTAAATTTAAACCATCTACTTATATTAAAAATATATTAAAAGATATGGAATAATAGGTAGATAAGAATAAATGGCAATATCAAGCTCTAGCAAACTAACTAAATATATTAGCGCAACAACAATAGTTACTGCTGATGTTGCCAATTCTTGGTTTGGTGGTCTTTACGGTTCTGCTGAAGGTAATGCCTTAGATCCCTTAGATCCAAGGGTTGCGGGACACGTACATGACGGCGAAAAGTCTGATGGGCACGCCGGAAAGATAGATTTAGTGTCACATGTAACTGGCAAATTAAGACATGCTAATTTAGAAGACTCCGCTGTTTATAAAAACAATGTCGGTAAATTTATAACTCAAGGCAATGCAATACCCGAGTATGAGGTTGTTGACGGAGATACCTATTATTATCTAGATCTTTCTAGCGTATATGATGCAATATCATCTTCATCCTCCCCATTTGAAGAGGGAAGTAATAACGCAATAAGGCAGACCAATACAGAATACTCTGTAGATGGTCTTGATTTTGTTGTAGGCTCATCTGGTCTTGATGATTTGGCAGATCCCTTTGGTGCCGGGGATGAGAGATTATTTTTTGATAAATCAAAGGCTGCTTTTAGAGCCGGAAGCGTAGATGATGACCAGTGGGATGACTCAAACCGTGGTAATTTCTCTGTTGCTTTTGGCAGGAACAATACTGCTTCGGGAACTCACACTTTTGCGGCAGGAAGTGAGAATCAAGTTACCGGAAATTACTCTTCCTCTATAGGTCTTGACAATCAAATTCAAGGACAGTACAATATTGCGGTTGGAACCGAAAATTCAATTCAAAATAATGGAAGTTCTGGACCTACACCCTCTAGTGCAAATGCCTCATTTGCCTCAGGCTTCTCTAATCAGGTTCGTTCCGCATTTTGCGCTGCAATAGGCGGGGAAAACTTAATAATTGACGAGGCTTTTTATTCAGAAGCGCTTGGTCGTTCAAATTATGTTTCTTCACCATATTCTACTGCCTTCGGATATAATGCAAAGGCAACTCTTCATGGTGAGATAGCTCAATCCGCAGGATCTTTTTCGGACACTGGCGACGCCCAGGTATCCCAGTATGTTTTGAGATTCCAGGC